>Ga0210396_10000492_pt1 | contig 52240 bp, 45 predicted proteins | sample IncBWH17OmetaG_FD_155466 | JGI IMG/M metagenome (GOLD analysis project Ga0210396, IMG submission 155466) | Forest soil microbial communities from Barre Woods Harvard Forest LTER site, Petersham, Massachusetts, United States - Inc-BW-H-17-O ... | reverse complement strand
GCTTCTACGCCACTCATCCTTCGTAAGAGCCGTATGCGTAGACGCGCTCGTACGGATCTGTGCGGGGGGCGATCAGCAATGGTCGTCCCTACCGCGACAATAGTCCTTCGCCCAATACCCATACCCGTCGTCGAACTTCCCAGGAAACGGGGTTATCGGCAACTTCGGGTCCAAGTTGCCGCAAAGCCGACTTTCAAGGCAATACGGAGGAGAGTGCCGGTGATTACCCAATCGCTGCGCTGCTCGGTGTAAGACTTGGTTCGAACCCGGGTACAGGCGGCTGGCCACGAGGAACGCAATCCGTCCACGCCCAGCGCTAGGGAAGCTTTGTATCCGCGGCGCACTCGGCGGGCTTGTAGATGGTGGCGGTCGGGCCGGAGGTGAGCCACCAGTTTTGCCAGCGACTGTGCCAGCTTGGGATCGAAGTGCCGCCGGAGTCCTGCTCCGCATAGACGTGGGTGAGTTGCCTGAGAGCCACGTTGACGGAGATCGCGGTATTCCGTCCATCTTCGTCTTGAGCCTGTGGGCCAAGGAGGCCAATCAGGAGTGGGACGGCCGCGCGGCTGCCAGTATTGCCGAGAGCATTGATCACGGCACCGCGAGTGTTGGTATCTGGGGTGTGCAAACCGGCGAGCAGGGCGGGAATCGCTACCTCGCCGCCACTTTCGGCTGCGTAGGAGAGGTACATGGCTCCGTGCTGGTCGGCGACTTCGAGGAGCAGCGACCAGGCAGGGTCGTGAGTCTTGCCAAGGTTCTCCGCCGCCTTGATGTATTCATAGGTGCCGGGATTGGTATCGAGGAGCATCTGAGCGAGCGCGGCGAGGCTGGCCTTGGTCGATAGGTTGGCGAGCGCGAGCGGAGCGAACTGCTTGAGTACGTAGTCCTTCGAGGTTGCGAAGGTAAGCAGCAGTGGTTCAAGTGCGGGCGGAGCGAAAGTAGCGAGGATGCGTGCTGCTTCACGGCGGACCTGGTCATTTTTGGAATCGAGCTGCTGGATGTAGGGGGCGTAGACGGTCGGAGAAGGCTCGAGCGCATCGTCCACGCGGAGGTGAAACACCTGATGTGCTTCGCTGTGATCAGGTGCGGCGTAGACGCGGGAGTTCTCACCGGGTGGAGCGTAGTCAATCTCGCGCGTGGCGTCCACGGTGTAATCGCCGGGGATACTTACTGGATCGCTGAGATCTCCTTGTGAGTTGTTCCGGTAGTTAAGCAGAAGCCGCTCGGTATGCGACGCACGTGGTGCAAGCGAAACCACTCCTGACAGGCAACTGCCGCCATAACCTTGAAAGCAGGCTGGCTTCGGGGTTGAATCCCGGGTAATGTGAATTTTGTAGCCGGAGCAGAAGGAGTACGGGTCTGCAGCGATTACCTCTTCTGGTTCTTTGCCTGAGTTGTGAAGCGTGAGGGTGAGAAATACGGGCTCGCCGGGGGCAAAGGTAGACTTCTCGAGCGAAAAAGTTCCGGTGACCTGTGCGGGGCAAGGGGATGGAGCCAAGAGCGCGAGGAGGAGCCAGAGGCGACCCATAGAAACTTAGATACCGAGCAGCGGAAAACTGCTCAGACTAATCGCTCCAACTTGCCGTCAGACGGCGCACCGTACATTTTCAGGCACTACAGGATTACTTCCGAATTGACGGTCATCCAGGAATTATCCGAATCGTTGCTCATAAACCGACCTAGGGTCTTCTACTAATTGTGGCTCTTATCTAGAGTCCCGCTTCGATGTTCCCCTTATTGCGAACAATCCTTTCATTCCGGGTCTTGCGTTGTCACTTTGAAACTGTCGTTGGAATTATCGCGGTTGCGTCGTTCGCGCGCACCGATTGCTTGAGCGTGGAAGGATCGACACGTCGACGTCTAGCCCAATCGGACAGGTTCTTAGGCCGGTATGTCTCCTCACTGCGCCAGCGGTCGAAGACAGTTGCATCAATGGTTTCGTTGATCGTGGATGTCACCGCGTCACCGGTATCCAGCGGCTCAGCTCCTATGGGCCTATAGTAATGTTTCCCAAGGGTCAATATTTCATAGATGCCGTGCGCCATTTCGGCCAGGGAGTCACGTATGGGACAAAGATTTTCGTTGCCATCGATTTCAACACTGTCCTTGAATTCGAGCCCATGCGCGATGGCTTTGCTCATCAACCACTCGAGCGGGATTTGAGCGAGCAAGTCGTTCTCATAGCCGCCACCGACATTCGCATGAGCTCCTACGAACCAGCGCTGCTCGACATGGTCAAGATCGCGAGGCGGGTAAGTCTGTCCCTGCTTCGGAGTGCTCTTCACCCAAAGTGTGGGTTTGAACGCTTCCCTATGCTCGTCTATGGCTAGAGCATGGTAGGCATGCGTATCGTTGATCCGCAAGTCCGTTTCCAGGAAAGCGAAATCTTCACGACTGACTTTCGGAACACACGGAAGAGGGACACCCAAGGCTCCCACTGTGTCCCATACGCCCTGAAACCAAATTGGAATCGACCGGGAATATTCCTTAATCCATTGATCTTCAAGGGACAGTCCGCTTTCGACCACTTTGCCTAGCGCTCGGACAGACTCCGCAGTGCCTTTGCGGTATCGTTCAAACAACTGCTTCATCGAAACCGGAGATCCCGGTTTCAACAGACCGCATTTGGATATGAATCCTGCCAGACTGCGGGCCGTGAACGCTCCTCGACTAAAACCAAAGATAAATAGCTGCGCATCCTGTTCGTAGTGTTCGACCAACCATTCATAGGCGCTGATTACCTCATCGTTGATGCCGATGCCAAACATTCCGCCTGAGAGATGCTCTCCAGACTGCGTTCCGACGCCCGCGCTGTAATAGACGAGCTGTTCGGGAGATTTAGCACACAGGGATTTCAATCGCCAGACGTTGGTATTATCGCGAACGTTGTTCCAAGTGCCATCTAAGAACAGGGCTATACGCTTGTTACCCGCCACTTTGGCCTCCTATGGAATGACAGTTGCTCCCAGCGACCACTCTGCGCGACCGCAGGCTTCAATCCAAACATACTAGCCGCATAAATCGGTAATGATAAGTCGACAAATGGGAGGAATGCGATCCGCGAAACCTCGGGAACAACTCTGGAGCTCTTGGAGGGTGACCCGGCGATTTATCGTCAAGTGAGCTTGCTGCGCGTTACCTTCGAATCGCCGAGACGTTCTGGTCGACGTCCAGACCGTGTCGTTATGAGGTATACCTCAACCTAGCGTCCGATCCTACGCAAAATAATGCCGCAATGGAGTCGTCTTCTACGTTATCGGACAGGTCCTGGCAAAGATTAAAGAGTCTATTAGGACACAACGGCCCGTGCGAACGCGCAAGCAGGCAGGAGCCAACAGGTCGGCTACCACCCTCGGCTTATGTTGATCTATTTCAGGACCGTTGGCAAACAAATCGGAGGTACCTAACCACACTTCCACGGGCAATTGCTTGTGAGCGCGACGTAAAGAGCGCGTCATATCAGTGCAGTTTCAATGGATTGCGTAATGAGATATAGCGTCGATCGATCTCTGTACACCAGGAATAGTGGCACTCGGGAGATCTAACGCATACTCCGGGTTGTGGAGATGACACCATAGATATCTCAGAAAATCGGGGGTGTCCAGACCTGATAGATTTTTCTCCTCGGCGACCGCTTTGCATGGCATACATAGGGCCACGGCCTCATCCAATTTGCGAGTACCCGGCCGAATCCGGTGAACGACGAGAACAACCTCGGTTCTCTTTTTGTCGCAACCACGGCATCTCCAACCATCGCGACGCAGCACTCTGCGAGATAATCGGGCCAAACGAGGATCAATATCTTCGTTTCGAACGTGGAATGACAGTGAAAATAACTGAAATGCCATACCTCTGAGAACGTAGTACAAGTTCCCCGCAATATTCATAAAACATACCTTTTTGTGCGTCAGTGCAAGAATGGCAAGTTGATACAAACAAGCCGTTTCGCTGATCTCTGAGTTTGTCAGGGCTAGGATGGCACCCCAGTCCGAACTTAGACTGGGGCCTCCTGTCTTAATGTAAGTTTGTCTTGTTGGAGAACCTTTTTCTTCCGCCAAATCGATATACAAGGCTCACGGCGGGCGTGTTCGTGATTGTAAAGAGTCTCTGAACCGGAAGGCTAACGGAGTCGTAGGCGAAGTCCGGGCCTTTATAAAACAATCCACGATATTCCGCTCGGATGCCTAAGTGGGAAGTGAGTTGATACTCCATGCCCACCCCAAACACCATCGTAGGACGCGTCTGCTGATTTGCCGGTGAAGCATCTGTGGGCAGGAAAAACAGGCCGCCGCCGCCGAATTGTCCGAAGGTTCGCAATCGCCGATTCCGCGGTCCTTCGAAGACGTAGGCGACAGTAAGTTCATACATATTCGTGCCGATGGACCCTTGCGCATAATCGATAGGTCTCACACTTGGACCGGGTGAGTTCGGGATGAAACCTTCAACGTAGGAATAGTTCGCGGTGAGTCGCGTGTAGCCAACATTCAGGTTGTATCCCAACCAGGGCTTGATGGATTGGTGAAGAGTGCCGAGTACACCGGCTGATGGTGTCATGGCCTGAGTCTTTTGGGTGACGAAGGTGCCTGCGGGTTCGTTGTAGGTAGTCATTGGCGCCCGAGTGTTCGTTAGTTGCCCGAAGATCCCTAGTGAAATATCGGTGGACGACGTTAACTTGCTTTTGTGAGCACCAGAACTCGCTGTCTGAGAGCGTACCGAGGTCACACTGAATAGCAAGAAAACAGATGTGAAAACGAAGGATGCGACGGACGAGCGAAGATGTGACTGCATTGAGGGCAAATTAGAATCTCTCCTTGGGACTTCACCTGTAAAGAGAAGAGTCGCAGCTCAATCTACCCTGGAACTCGAGAAAAAATGGGTCAACACCGGATGATTCATTCCAGCTGACTCGACATTCGACGTCGGGTGCCTTGCGGTCACAGACAGGATCAGTGGTCAAGGCTAAAGTTTGCTGTGCGATTAGCAAAACCGCTTTTGGGTTCAAGGCCGAGAACTAGTGCAGTCGGGAAGTGGCTTTGCCCGTAAAATAAATATGGACGTTCGGGGTAGATTCGCATGCCACTGAACTCTTTAATACTGAATGAGGAATCTCAAAGAGCAGAAGCGATCACATTCGCCTGAATTCGAAGTAGAAGCGTTGCTTGAGCGGTACTTTGATCAGCTGCTTCAATGGGGTCGGATCCTCACCCGCGGCGACATGGGTTCGGCAGAAGAGATTGTTCAGGATCTCTGTCTCCATCTGACACTCACCTACCCGGATCTCAATAACATCGCGAATCTCGACGGCTATCTGTACACGTCTCTCAGAAACATGTATCAATCAAGACTGTTCCGCATCTCGCGCGAGCGACTCCGCGTCGTATGCCTGGAAGACTTCGAATCTGTCGAATCAGTACTTTCGGGCAATACCTCCGGAGATGTTCTTGAAAATCAAAACGAATTGCTTCGCATCTGCTCGTATGTTGTCTGGCGTAAAGAGACATCGAAGAGTGCGAGCTATCTGATCCTTCTTTTCTTTCACGGCTATCACCGAAGTGAAGTTGCTGAAATTGCCCGTCTTCCGATCGCCGCGATTTATAACAAATTAAAGGATGCTCGTGCAGAGGTGCGATCTCATTTGCTGGGCACGAGTAAGCTTCGGATTCTGAGCCGGAACCTGCCGCCAGAGTCACGCCAATTGTTGTCGCCCATCGCGTCGGAAGAATTGTTCGGGGAGATCCGCAAAACGATCTTTGATGCGCGGTTGTCACCCTGCCTCTCCGCTGACACGTTACTGGCTCGCTACTCGGACGGGCATGTAGCTCCAATACCCTGCTCTCTCCTATCTCATATTGTGAGTTGTGAGCGATGCCTTCGTATCCTGGATGAAAACTCCCGACGGCCTACGCTTGAGAACCGGGGGCCGTTGGAGGGTTACGAGCCCCCCAGCAAGCTCGCCACGCTCTTATTGCCGATGGAAAAGAGATCAACCTTTGAGTCGACACTACAGGTTGTAAGGAAGCGACTTAAGAAGGTTCGCGAGCATCGACCCGGCTTGCTTGCAATTGCTGTTGACGGAAAAATCGTGGCATTCCACGATATTCAATCGCGGCATAGTTCTCTTTCGTCTCGCATCGACCATACCACAATTGGGCGGTTCGTTGAGGTGTTCAGCGAACAGCAAGCACGATTGGCCCAGCTTTCCATAGAGGAGCGGCCACCTTTAGGCGATCACATTCGAGTGCAGCGTGTTCTGTTGAGCGATGATAGGTGGCTCGAACTCTCCATCCGATTCGATGGGCTAGGCATCCATGCTGAGGTGACCTATTTCGATCCAGCCCTTGCAGTAGAAACGATTGAGGCGCTGGTAGCATCTGTCGATCCGAACCCAACCAGTCGACCTGATGAGGCCGAACAGGGTGTACGCCAGCGTATTAGAGATAGATTAGCGTCGTGGTGCGAGTTCGTGCTCCATGGCGTACCTTCTCCCGTTCTGGCATCGGTTCTCCTTCTGGCCTGCCTAATGGTTATCGGGAGCTACATTACCTATCGTCATATAACGACAATGCCATCGCCGCAAAATGTTCTTCAAAGGTCAGCAGCCCTTGAGAAAGTTGATCCGGCTATCGAGACAGAACACAGGACTCTTCGGATTGAGTTGCTGGACGCAAGTGGAAAGAAGCTGGAAGAAGGCAGAGTGGAGGTATGGCAAGATGGAAACGCGGAGCGGTACGTTCGCCATCTCTACAATATTGAAGATAGACTTCTGGCATCTGAGTGGCAGTCGCAGGATGGTCACCGGTTTACAACTGTTTCGCAGCCGGACGAAGCTCTAACTGTAAATGACCGGAGTCTGATTGCAGACGGGTTATGGAAGCACGACATCTCATCACGCGCCTTCCAGGGCGAGGCCATGAAGAACTCGAATGTGATCTCTACAAAAGATGGCTATGAAGTCACGCGTGCAGATGTAGATGTTGGTCATCCCGACTTCGTCTCCGAGACCCTCGTAGTGGACCATGAGTATCGCCTTCTTGAAGAGCGCTTGCGTGTTCGAAGGGGAGTCACGCTTCAGGAAGTACGCTTTGTACAGACCATGTATCGGAAGGAACGGAGATCCTCTATTCCTGATTCCATTTTTCAGCCTCATGGTGGTTCGTCGTCCGATACAGTCCGAAAGTCATCCAACCAAAATGGCGAAGGCACCGACCCATCTTCAGGACTGAATGGCTCTACTGCGCAACTCAATCGACTCCATATAGCGGTACTCTTCGAACTCAATACGCTTGGCGCGGATACGGCCGAACCCATCGCCGTGGATCGGATTGCAGGCGGACGTATTCGCGTGACGGGCGTCGTTGCGAACGACCAACGTCTTGCGCGGATCAATATTCTGCTCCGCAGATTGCCTGATCAGGAATTGCTTGAAAACCGCCTTACATCCTTCACAAAAGCTGCGAACGGAAACTCGACTTTGATCGATGCGAACGCACCAACTACTCGCCTCGTTGAAAAGGGATCAGAACTGCCCATCACAGACGAAGCTCTGCGAAGCTATTTTCAAAAGGAAGGGCTTTCGGGTGCTGCATTAGACGCCCGCGTGCTTCACTTCTCAGGGGACGCTCTGCAACGTGCACAACGAGCTCTTCAAAATGCATACGCTTTGGATCGTCTTGGATCGATTCTTACAGATGCGGGAATTCACCTGGACGCCGTCAGTCAGCAGAAATGGGCGGCAATGGTTAGAAATCACGCGGCGGCAGTGAAGGAGCAATTGCAAGCGTTACGATCGCAATTGCAGACAATCTATGTTTCGGCGTCTCAAAGTTTCGACGAAGAGGCTATTTCACCTCCAATTCGCAATCCTGCCGAATTTCAGTTCGCCGCGCGAGAACTAAGAGAGAATGTGCAGACAATCAATCAGCAGGTAGGAATCGAGTTCGCCGGATCGGCGCCGAAGAACGAATCGAAAGACCTTCAGCAAACGTTGGGGGAAACATTGCACTCCCTTCCTTTGTCCACCGCCTCAAGGATCAGTACCTTTGCGCTGAATCTTTCGCGATCAGTACCACAATCCGTAGACGGACAAAGCCGCAGAGCCGGAGCCAAATAACACAAACGTGATTCGATGCCTTAGTTACTTCATCCGTAAAGCGGATTCTCGGAAGAACATCATTGCCATGCTTCTTTTCGTTGTCGTCCTTTCAGCGAAAGCGCAAGTGAGCACCGCAAGCGTCACCGGAGTTGTCGAAGACGTGTCGGGTGCACGGATCAGTGCCGCAAATATCAAACTCATTAATCTTTTGACCGGCAACGAAAACGTTTCAGAGACGGGACGCTTCGGTGTCTTTGCTTTGGGTGGCATACTGCCTGGCAGCTACACCATGCAGATTGAGCGGGACGGCTTTGCCACAATCCAATTCTCAGGATTGACTCTGAATGTGGGTGATACAAAGAGCTTTCGCATACGCCTGAAAATCAGATCAGACGATCAGACGATTAATATCGACGCAAGCGGTTTGAGTGTCAATGCGGACGATGCATCAGTCAGCACCGTCGTTAGACGACAGTTTGTCTCGAACGTGCCATTGAATGGCAGAAGCTTCCAGGACCTGATCACGATGACCCCGGGGGCCATCATGCAGAGCCCGCAGACCAGAAATACCGGCGAGTTCAGCGTGAATGGACAACTCACGGACACGAACACCTATATGGTGGATGGAGTCTCTGGCAATATCGGCCCAGGGCCGCTCGATGGAAGTCGAAAAAGCGTCAGCGCAGGACAATTTCCCGGCACGACATCCCTCGGCACTACCCAGGGTCTTGTCTCGTTGGATGCTCTACAGGAATTCCGCATTCTCAGTTCCAACTATTCCGCGGAATATGGTCGCACGCCGGGCGGCCAGTTCACCCTTTTGACGCGGTCCGGAACGAGCCAGCTTCATGGCAGTGCGTACGCATACCTTCGAAACAGCTACTTCGATGCAGGCGACTGGTTCGCCGGATTCAATGGTCTTTCACGCGGGGTCTACTTCTATCAACAAGATGTGGGAGGGACGCTCAGCCTGCCACTCGATCTTCCTGCTGTCCACACAGAACGAAACAGGACATTCTTTTTCGGCTCCTACGAAGAGCTTCACGTGCTGCAACCGACAGCTCCGCTTGTACAGTATGCGCCGGATTCCAGACTACGCGAGGATGCTGCGCCCCAGACCCAGTTATTGCTAAAAGCCTTTCCTCCAGCGGACGACAATGCAAGCTCGAACGGACTGAGCCCTTTGGTGCGTCCTCAAGTAAGCTTGCCGAGTTACATCAAATCGTCAGATTTCCGGTTGGATCGGAAGTTCACTGACAAGGTTTCTGCGTTTGTCAGATTCGGCAACACGCCGAGCGGAAGCCAGGTCAGACAATTATCGTCTCTCTCAAATACGACATTAGCAAGCAAGATGCTCACCGTTGGAGCGGATACACAAATCGTAGCGCGGATGAGTAATGAGTTTCGGTTGGGCTATGCGACAAGCAGTTCGCAGCTTACCACCGTTCTCGACGGCTTCTATGGTAGCAAACCAATTAATCTTGCTGAAGCTTTAGGCGCACCACCTTCGGATAACGGCACGCGAGCTGAAGTCTACATTCGTATACCTGGCACTGCGGAATCTTTCATCGATACGGATCGTGCCAATAATTCATTTCGTCAGTGGAACCTGAGAAATACAGCGTACCTCCAAGTGGCCAATCACATCATCCGAGCGGGTGTAGACGAGCGTCGTTTCAAATCCGCCATTGACCCTGCACCGCTGTCCATTGAAGCAGATTACCTTGATCCCGACGCCGTTATTAACAATCGTGCCACTGATCTTGTGATTACCCGAAACAAGCCAGCCGCTCCCATCTTCAATGAGTTTTCCGCGTTCGTGCAGGATGACTGGAAAGCGACAAAGAGAGTGACCCTGTCACTTGGCCTTCGTTGGGAGATCGATCCACCCCCAGGAGAGGCCCAGGGAAATAATGCGTTTATATTACAAGGCGACATCAAATCGCCGAATACGCTCATGTTAGCGCCAAGAGGCACGCCCCTCTGGCATACCGATTGGCTGGCTGTAGCGCCGAGATTTGGTATTGCGTGGAACGCGGATAGCAGGACAGGTAGAGAGTTGGTTGTTCGCGCAGGTGGCGGAATATTCTTCGATACCGCAAACCAGGCAGCGGCAAGTGCTTTCAATGCTGCCGGCTTTTCCGCAACGTCCCACCTTAACGATGCTTCTGTTCCAGCGACGCCATCCCTCTTCAATTTCACTAACGATGCTACGGAACCCTACACCAAGTCTTTGACGTACGCATTCCCTTCTCATCTTAGGCTTCCGTATGCCTCTCAGTGGAATGTTTCGGCGGAGAAGGCGCTCGGACAACATCAGATGCTGACTCTCTCTTACGTAGGTGCGGCAGGCCGCCGCCTGCTCCAGCCGCAGCGTCGGAACATCAATAGTCAGAATCCGGCCTTTAGCGAGATCGTCTTTTTCCCAACTCACATCACTACGCATTATGAATCGTTGCAGGCTAAATTTCAGCGGTCGCTTTCGCCTGGGCTCGAAGTACTGGCATCGTATGTGTGGTCGCATACACTTGATTTCGGGTCCACCAATCCCTTGTCTCCTTTAACCTACGAAAACTCCGACTTGGACATCCGCCACAATTTGCAAGCTGCCGTCTCATGGACTCTGCCAAAGCTCGCAGGGAACGGAATCGTTCGAAATGCGCTCAATGGTTGGGGATTCGATGGACGTTTCGCTTTGCGAACGGCATACCCGATCACATTGTTAGGCAATGGCTTCTCAGATGCGGTAACAGGAGATCGGTTCTACAGCGGCGCGGATCTGGTTCCAAACCGTCCATTCTATCTCTATAGTTCACAGTATCCGGGAGGACGTATCTTCAACGGCGGCCCGAATGCCGGAGGTCCAGCGTTCCAGCTCCCAAGCGGGACAAATGATGGCGATGCACCTCGTAATCTTCTCCGAGGTTTTGGTGCTCAGCAATTTAGTTTTGCCCTTCGTCGAGACATTCGTCTCTACAATCGCTTGACACTCCAATTGCGAGCAGAGACATTCAACGTATCGAATAGCCCGGATTTTGGTTATATATCGCCGCACTTGACTGATGCACTCTTTGGGCAACCCACGCTATCGCTCAACCAGAGTTTTGGACAAACCGGGTCCCTTTACCAACTAGGAGGTCCTCGATCATTCCAGTGGATGTTTAAAGTTGCATTTTGAGCGCGATTTGAATCCGATGGGCCCTATAGTTTGAAGTCTCAGAAGAGGCTACCGATAGGTTGGCTTCGACAATGTCCTGTTATCCCCAGTCACCGATCCACAACTGGTTTGTCGGTAATTCGGAAGTAATCTGGTCCCTTTTGAAACTCCTGGAGGGGAATCGTGACACACGATGACTCCATCGCATTTGAGTCTTCCGAACGGGATGAATCGTCCAAGGCTCATGCGGAGTAGGAATCGCTTCCGGAAATGAGATCTCAACGCGACACATTCGTGCCTGCCGCGCTAGAAGCTGATGTGCGCGAAATGTTGCTTGAGTTCAACCGACGCACGAACGCGAATGCAGATAGTTCGCTGGTTAAGCGCGCACGTCTGGAAGTCAGGAGAGAGATAATGCGACAAAAGGCGCGCCGTTCTTTGCTTCGTCGTGCTCTGGTTCCCGTCTTCCTTTACGTGACGATCCTCTATGCGACTTTGATCGCTAGTGCTCTCGATCCTTCTTTAGATGAGGCGGTCGTGGAGATCGTCTGTCTATCATGCTACCTGCTTGCGCTGGTTTTACCTTGCGCCGTCGTCATGAAAGAACGTCGGTCAGCCGCGATGAAGTAGACCCGAGCGCTGTAGCGAGTACCCGCGCCCAGGTTCCTAGTCCGTAAACCGGTACCAAGCCATGGCGGATAGCTTCACCAACACAATTGTGATTGCAACGGTAAAAAGATCCCAACTCCATATGCCCTTAACGTAGAAACGATAACTGAAAAGGAAAATACTCAGTAGACCGCCAATTATGCCGGCGAGACTGGTGGAGCGAAGACGATGGTTAAGAAAACGTTCGTCGATTACATGACCAAGAACAGAAACACTCATTTGTCACTCTCCAATGTAAAGATTTGTTCGATGGAACAGCCAAAAGCGCGCGCTAACATCAGGGCCAGTGAGAGACTCGGTACATAGCGATCACGCTCGATTGAGTTGATGCTTTGGCGTGAAACTCCCACTGCATCCGCAAGTTGTTCCTGCGTCCATTCGCGGGCGTTACGAAGCTCAACGATGCGATTTTGAATGACCGGTTTGATGTAAAGCCTGCTTTCCATTTAGACATTAAAATCAACGACGTGAAATGTCAAGCGAGCTTTCCATCTAAATGTTAAGACGTATGGTCCGCCGAAGCGTGAGATGCCTTGCTTTCGGTTTTACCAAGAGAAGCCACCCGAGGCCGGGGGCCATGCCTGGTGGAACTGGCGGAGCACAACAATGCGGCCAAGGTGATACGCGTTATGCGCGGCGAGGCTAATGAGTTGGTCGCGGATAGACATGACCCGGGTGGGAGTGCCTGGACGGGAGGGGCAGCGTACGGATTCGTCAAGGTATTCGTTAGCGCGTGCGACTGCTGCAGCCTGCTCCGCCGTCTGGAGGAAGCGCTGGGATAGATGCTCCCAGCTCTCGGCGTTGGTTTTGGAGGGGAAGCCATCAGAGGGTTGTGCAGGGAATGGCGTCTCGATGCCTCGAATCCAGTCAAGGCTGATCTGCTGCCAGAAAGCGAGGTGCCAGAGCTCTTCGTAGATGGTATGGGGAACGTTAGGGACAACACGGTGAACGAGTTCCTCGTTGAGGCCCTCGATGATGTGGCCGGCGGGCGCGGCTGCGCTATCGCCCGTGAGTGCCTGCGCGAGTTCGTTCATGAGTCGCTCCCTGAGCCGAAGCTTGTGGTGTTCGGGTTTAGTTTACGAAAACGTATTCAGGGAAATAATTGGTGTCGCGTACCTTCCCCCTCCGAATCACGGAAGTTACTCAATCCAACGCCTACAAGTCGGAATCTCTGTTGTGAACTTAAGTCCACGCGCTTTCTGAGCGACAAAGCCAACTCTATGAGCTCGTCACAGGATGACGGAGGAGTAGGAGGTGTAAAACTCCGTGTTAGCGTGGCGAACTCACTGGTCTTTAGTTTCAAGACGACAGTGCGTGCGATCCTGGAGTCTTTGCGATAGGCGAGCCACGTTTTTTCCGCCAAGCGTCGAATAGCTGATTCTGTCTCGCTGAGAACGATGTCTCGCTCAAAGGTATCTTCGGCTGAGATCGACTGGGTCGGTCTGTCTGACACTACTTCGCTCTCGTCTATCCCTCGCGCCAACTCAAATAGTCGTTTGCCATAGCGTCCGAATTGTTGATGAAGACTATCAAGCTCCATGATCCTCAAATCTGAGACGATTCGCACACCTAACTTCTCAAGACGCTGTTCCGTCACTTTGCCCACACCAGGGATTCGACCAACTGGTAGCGGGGTTAGGAAGTTCTCCACTTCGGCTGGCTGAATGACGAACAAGCCGTCAGGCTTTCGCCAATCGGAGGCTATCTTGGCCAGAAACTTATTCGGGGCAACGCCTGCTGAGGCGGTCAGGTTCAATTCGTCTCGAATCTGCTTACGAATCGCGATGGCAACGCGGGTCGCGGTCGGCAGGCCAGTTTTGTTTTCCGTTACATCGAGATACGCCTCGTCGAGCGACAAAGGCTCTACAAGATCTGTATGAACTTTGAAGATCTCCCTCACAGCAGTTGATACGGCACGATAGCGAACGAAGTCTGGAGGGATGAAAATTGCCTGTGGGCACATTCGTTCAGCGCTGATTGCCGGCATGGCAGATCGGATGCCGAAGCGCCTTGCCTCATAGGAAGCTGCACAAACAACGGAACGATTTCCTTTCCAAGCGACGACGACAGGTCTACCGCGAAGACCTGGGTCGTCTCTCTGTTCGACCGAAGCGTAAAACGCGTCCATATCGACGTGAACAATCTTGCGCTTGCTCATCTGATAGCTCTCATTTTATTGCGTCGATCGCGCCATTTCCTTGTATTCAGAGCTCCTAGCGTGGCCAAGCACCCTGATTCCACGGTTGATAGTGCAACCTACACACCCTCTATGACTTAGCCGCATATTGTCTACGCACTAGAAACGATGCACGTTGACTGCACAGGCTTATGTCGAGTTATTCTAGGTTGCACGATAGCGAATAAAAGGCGAATGCAAGCATGGCCCATTTTACACAAAGCGCGATGCTGAAACGCGAGATCGAAGCAAAGCTCGCATCGCGAATACCCGCTGCTTTGTCTCCCCAACCACAGCAGGCGCCGAAGCTCCTGGCGTCTGGAGTTCCAGAGATTGATTTACTGCTGGGCGGAGGTCTGCCGATCGGTGGCATAAGTGAATTCACGGGTTTGGGAAGCTCTGGGCGAACATCGCTTGCGCTCTCACTTCTCGCTGAAGTATCTGGTGATTCTGCTTGTGCCTACATCGATGTGAACGACAGCATTGACCCAAGAAGCGCTGCGGCTGCAGGTGTCTGTCTGCGAAACCTGCTCTGGGTCCGCTTGGCTTTTGTTCCACAAGAGACGACTACTCGAAAGACACTGTCCACTGCACCGTCCCTTGCTTCATCAGCAAACACAAAGATGTTGGTGGGACAGCATGGTGGGGGACATCATCCTCGTACCGAGACGAAGGGACTTGATAGAGCTTTAGAAAAGATGCTGGCGGAAAAGGCGGAAGCGAGGTTCGAGAAAAAGGAGGGAACGCCGGGCTACCCCAATAGCAAGCTGAGTCTGGCGACAGCGCCCCAAGAACAGATTCGGTACGAACACTTCAATGCACGACGGTCGGACGCATCGGACCCGATTCGGCTGGCGGATCAACGAGCGGCGATGGACGCCCGGCAGCGCGCTGAGGCTCCAGTTATTTTGGGTTCTTCGCTGCAGAGACGGGAGAAGCCCTGGAATCGATTGGAGAATGCGATTCGAGCGACAGACCAGATCCTGCAATCGGGTGGCTTCCGAGTGGTCGTTCTCGATCTTGCATCCGTGCCACAGGAACAGGCACTCCGGATTCCATCAGCCACCTGGTTCCGCTTTCGGCGCGCGGCGCAGGAGAGCGATGCGATCTTCTTGTTACTAACGCAGGTAGCGTGTGCAAGATCGAGTGCGCTGTGCGTGCTCGACTGTTCCGTCGGAATTCCAAGTTCTTCGCAGAATGTCCTCTGCGGATTATCGCGGTCAGTTGAGGTGGCCCGTCAACGCCTGAGTAGTCCATTAGCGAAGAAGGCACCGGGCCGGGCTGTCACCTGGGAAGCAACGCCTGTGTGGATGCGCGCGGCGGGGAGATAACGGTGGGCTACGCGGCGATCTACATCCCGGAGTTTCCATCGCTGGCCTGGCTGCGGCTCGAACCAAGTGCGCGACCTCGTGCCATTGCTGTCGTAGAGGGCAGTGCACCGCTCGAACGCATCGTATCTTTCAATCGAGCTTCGAAAGAACTCGGCCTTGAACACGGAATGAGCAAGGTGCAGGCGGATACGTCCGGTCAGATCCTTTTTCACGCTCGCTCGATTGCAGAAGAGGAGGCCGCCTTGGATGTGGTCTTTGAAGTTGCAGAACGGTTCTCCCCACGCGTCCAGATCATCGCTTCGTCAGTAAACCAGTACGCAAGGTCGAAGCAGCCTGCAGCAGTGCTCCTGCTGGATCAGACGGGAACAGAGAAGCTATTCGGTAGTGCGAGAAGTTTTGCCGAGAAGCTTCGGAAGGCACTGCACGAGCTTGATTTTCCATCGAATGTCGCGGTCGCTCCGAACGCAGAGGGAAGCCTGTTGCTGGCGAGGAGCTATTCCGGAGTTACCCGGGTCAATCAGCGAGATGTGCAAGCAAAACTCGCTCCCTTATCGCTCTCAATGCTTCGATGTGAAGACACAACCCTAGCGACGTTGACACGGTGGGGAATCAGGAATCTTGGGGAACTTGCCGCGCTTCCTGAGACGGCGTTGGTAAGCCGCATCGGCCAGCAGGGAAGGCGATTGCAGCGACTTGCTTTAGGGGTTGAAGATCATCTGCTCGTTCCGGAAGAACCTGCCTTCATTCTTTCGGATCATGTCTTATTAGATACGCCGTTAGAATCTCTGGAATCGCTCTTGTTCATCCTTTCGCCGATGATTGACAAGCTGCTCAAGCAGGCAATCAATCATGCTTACGCTCTACGGAGCGTGACCATCACACTCGAGTTGGAGAAGCGTACTCCTCATCAACTTGAAGTACGTCCAGCGGTTCCAGTACAAAGCAAAGACCTGTTACTTAAGCTCTTGAACCTGAAGCTGCAAGCTGACCCTCCACAGGCGGGAATCCTTGCTGTAACGCTCTCGGCCGAACCTGCCGTCCCCCAGGTATCGCAGCGCGGGCTATTCCAGGCGCAGTTCCCAGAGCCGGACAAACTCGACCTCCTCCTCGCGCGACTCAAATCGATTGTCGGTGAGGCGAACGTTGGCTCACCTGTGCTGTGCAACAGCCACCGTGATGACGAATTCAGGATGGGTCCGTTCCAACCAACGGCGGGCGGAACGGAAAGACCACCTAAATCAAAGACAGTGCGGTCGGCGTTGCGTCGATTTCGTCCGCTCCAGCCGGCGAAGGTTGTCTTTCGCGGAGCCGCGCCATCTCTGCTCTTTTGGAATGGGTCGCGGCTGGAACTTGGGGATGTAACCGGTCCTTGGCAATCGAGTGGATATTGGTGGGATGGACGGCAGTGGGAAGCCGACGAATGGGACGCAATCGTGGCGCAGCCGCCACAGGCTTTGCGCCTTCGGTACGAACCCAAACCCGGGAGTTGGTATGTTGCGGGGCAATATGACTGAAGGCTATGTCGAACTGCATAGTCGCTCCGCATTCTCCTTCCTGGAGGGAGCCTCGATGCCGGAGGCTATGGCACAACAGGCCGCCAACCTGAACATGCCGGCACTTGGCATCCTCGACCGCGACGGTCTGTATGGAGCGCCCCGTCTCTACATGAGTGCGAAGAAGCTTGGACTTCGCTCGCACATTGGTGCGGAGATCTCGGTCGCAGAGCTTGGCAGCCAAGTCCTTCCGGAGCTATGGCAACCGCACACGATTCTCGATCGGCCAGTGCGGCTTTCACTCTTATGTGAATCTCAGACAGGCTATCGCAACTTGTCTCAACTCATCACCGGCTACAAGCTCCAGCAAAAGACAAAAGGCGAGGGAATCGCTTCTTTGCGGTCGGTGCGGGAGAGAGCCGAGGGACTGGTCTGTATGACGGGTGGAGACGAAGGACCTTTGGCTGCGGCGCTCGCTCGCGGCGGTATGGAGGAAGGACGTCGTGTCGTAGAGTGCCTGGTCCAGACCTTCGGACGAGGGAATGTCTACGTCGAGCTGCAGCGGCATCGCATCCGCGAGCAGGAGGCTCGCAATCAGGCTGCGATTGCATTGGCTCGTGAGCTGCACCTGCCATTGCTCGCGACAAACGGCGCAAACATGGCGACCTCATTGGAACGTGAAGTTCTCGACGTGCTCACCTCGATCCGACACCGGACGTCTTTGGATGAAGCAGGGATGCTCTTGCAGCAGAACGCCAATCGTCACATGCGCGGCGCGGACGAGATGGGAAGCCTCTTTCGCGATCTGCCATCGGCTGTCGCTGAAACGGTCGAGCTGTCCTTGCGTCTGCAATTCGTCATGAAGGACATGGGCTATCAGTTCCCGCTCTATCCCATTCCGGAAGGCGAGACGATGGATACCTTCCTACACAAACGAACCATGGAAGGTGTCGCCAATCGCTACGGGTGTAAAGCCAGTGCGAAGTTGAGGCGAAAAGCCGACAAGCAGGTGGAAAAAGAGCTCACGCTGATCGCGAAGCTGGGTCTCGCGGGTTACTTCCTTATAGTCTGGGACATTGTGGAGTTCTGCCGTAAGAATGGGATTCTGGTGCAGGGCCGCGGCTCCGCAGCAAACTCTGCCGTCTGTTACTCGCTTGGAATTACGGCTGTGGACCCCGTCGGGATGGAACTGCTTTTCGAGCGCTTCCTTTCCGAGGTTCGCGGCGAGTGGCCTGATATCGATCTCGATCTTCCTTCAGGCGACGATCGCGAGAAGGCTATTCAGTACGTCTACACCCGCTATGGACAGCTTGGCGCTGCCATGTGCGCGAATGTCATCACCTATCGCGGGCGTTCAGCTGCTCGTGAAGTGGGCAAGTCGCTTGGATTCGACGAAGACACCCTGACGCGGCTTACCCGGCTTGTCGGCTCCTGGGAGTGGAAAGGTCCGACCGACACGATGAAGAACCAGTTCCAGACTGCCGGCTTCGATCTCGCGCATCCTCGCATCGCCAAGTATCTCGAACTCTCGATCCGGATGCTCGACCTTCCTCGCCACCTGGGGCAGCACTCGGGCGGCATGATTATCGCGCAGGGCCAGCTTGCGTCAGTGGTTCCCATCGAACCCGCGAGTATGCCTGGTCGCAACGTCATTCAGTGGGACAAGGAAGACTGCAGCGACATGGGCCTGATCAAGGTCGATCTGCTCGGACTCGGCATGATGGCAGTGCTGAAGGATTGCGTGGAGCTCATCCCGCTGCACTACGGAAAGAAAGTGGACATTGCGCAGATCCCTCACGACGATGCGAAAGTCTATAAGACGCTCCGTGAGGCGGACACGGTCGGACTATTTCAAGTGGAGTCTCGCGCCCAAATGGCCTCGCTCCCGCGCAACAATCCTGACAAGTTCTACGACCTGGTCGTTCAAGTCGCTATCATCCGGCCCGGACCGATCGTGGGTCAGATGATGAACCCCTACATGGAACGGCGGCAGGGAAGACAGGAGATCCGGTACCCGCACCCTCTACTCGAACCGGTGCTGTATCGGACCCTGGGGGTTCCGCTCTTCCAGGAACAACTCCTGCGCATCGCGATGGTCATTGCGAACTTCACGGGCGGGGAGGCAGAGGAGCTTCGTCGCGCTCTCGGCAGTCGCCGCTCGGCCGACAAGATGCGCGCACTGGAATTGAAACTGCGTAACGGGATGGATCAGAACGGCGTTAGTCCGTCTGCACAAGAAGAGATTATCAAGGCAATCAGTTCCTTTGCTTTATATGGATTCCCCGAGTCACATGCGGCCAGCTTTGCACTGATCGCGTATGCCAGTGCCTGGCTAAAGTTCCACTATCTTGCCGCCTTTACCGCTGCAATACTCAACAACCAGCCGATGGGGTTCTATTCGCCTGCTGTACTTGTGAAAGATGCTCAGCGGCACGGCCTGCGGGTCAAACCGGTTGATGTCCTCCGCTCCAACTGGTCTTGCACGCTGGAGAAAGAAGCGAACGGAACGTTCTCGCTTCGTCTCGGACTTTGCTATGTGCGAGGTCTGCGGCAGGGAAGTGCGGCCGAACTCGAAGCAGCGCGTGAAATGCGACCCTTCGCCTCGATTGAAGAGCTGGCTCGCCGTGTCCCTTCGCTGACGCGAGCCGATCTCACTACGCTGGCTGAAATTGGTGCGTTGAACTCGATTTGCGAAGGAATTCATCGGAGGGACGCGCTCTGGCAGGTCGAAAGGGCCGGCCGACGGCCAGGAGCTCTGCTGGCAGCACTTGATCGAGACGAGGAAGTGGTCTCGCCTCTACGGCCGATGGAACCTCAAGAGCGAATGGTTGCCGATTACGCCTCAACCGGAGTGACGGTGGGGCGACATCCCATGGCGCACTACCGCCAGCAGCTCCGCACGATGAGAGTCGTCAGGGCGGGAGATCTTCCGCTGCTGCGACATGGCGTGAAAGCTCGCATTGCCGGCTGCGTGATTGCGCGGCAGCGTCCGGGCACGGCTCACGGCTTCATTTTTCTTTCCATCGAAGACGAGACCGGCATCGCCAACGCTATCGTCGATCCTGAGCTTTACGAGCGATATCGGTCGCTCGTGACGTATTCCAAGTTCCTGCTCATCGAAGGTTCTCTCCAGAACGTCGATAAGGTAATTCACATCCGAGCCAGGCACATCGAGGAACTGAGTGTGACCGCAGCTCCCGTGCAGTCACATGACTTCCACTAATGAGTGACCACATGACATCGCCGGGAGAACGCGAACCACCCAAAGATTGGTGGCTGGAGAACGCCTGCCGAATCGCGGCCTTTCGACTGCGGCAGGCGCCCTATCTCAGCGCGAACACCATTCCAATCCGTCAGCAGGTCAAAGACAGCGTGGAATTCGTGCGGCTGGTGTGGGAAGAGATCGAGCGATCGCTTCGGGAGGACGAATAACGCGATGACGTCAACGGGAAAGGTGTGGCCGATCGTCCTCCCCGAATTCTGGATACCTGCATATATTCTTACTTTTTGCCTTGTGTATGGACTAAATTTCAGCCAACGTAGGAAAGGCTAACGATGAAGAGACAAGTCTGCTCCTACGATATGGTGGCAGTTCCTTCACACTCCTACACCCTCACGGACGCGGAGGGAGACATTTACCTCTGTAACTCACGATGTCTCTGCATTTGGGCGGTGCTACTCGTGACCAAAGCAAATTTGCCAGAAGGTGTGCGAGAACGCTCCTTTATATTGACCGGCCCTGGTGGCACGAGGCGCAGCTTCGATAACCTGGTCGAGCTTGCCCAATGGGCTGCCGCTAACGCCTTCGGAAAGCCTGATAGCGAATGGCTATCAATTGGTCAGGAACTGAAATAGTGTATTGGGCGGCAACCAGATACCTGGATGGGTCTAGTACCCACAAGGTGAATCTAGAACAGATGACACTAGAGGTTTATTGTAGGTAACGAGCCTACCCGATCAAGTGGAGGAACCCCCATGATTCACCCTGGACTCATTGCGTTAGAGAAGTGGCAGCCGGTCGAATATGCATCCGGATACCGGGCGCGCCTAGCCGGAATCCCAGATTCGGAGGAGGCTCATCATTGCTGGCGTTGTGGCTGGGAAGACGCCGATACCGAAGCGCTCGAATCGGATCGAAATAAACGAGTGCTGGCTGAGGGCAGGGAAGACGATTACGCAAACACGTGGGGTCTGCTGTTCGACACCGGAGGAGATGCCCGAGCAAATGGTATTCCGTTCGATGGAGGCAGAACACAGCCATGGAAAGAGGGATGGATCGCAGCAGATATCAATATAGGAATGGCTGGCCGTGAAACATAGAACCATAAAGACAGGAATACAGCGTGCGCTGCATTGCCGATGCGGCCGCGAGAAGATTCTCGCATTAGGTCTATGTGCGACCTGCTATACACTCAAGCGCCAGGACGATGAGTATTTTGGTGGACTACGCGAGCAAGTTCTGGAGCGGGACCATCACTGCTGCCGAGTCTGCGGAGCGTCCGGACGCCGCAAGCGCTCTATCGTTGTCCATCACCGCGTGCCAGGAAAATCGTTATTGCACTTGATGATTTCTCTTTGTCCAGGTTGTCATGCCAAAGTGAGCCGCACTAGGGTGGTTCTCTCGGAGATGCCGCCGCTTCTCTTAGAGTTATGGCGCGAACAACATCCCCAAGGACACGAGCAAACTACGATCGATTTCACAACACACAGGCAAGGGGCTCAAGCTGTCCCATTGGCGTTATCCGACGATCTGGTTGCAAAATGACGAAGTTCTGAATGTCGCCACCCCACTCTTTGAGTAGACCTCGACCGACTCTGCTAGTTTGTCTACATGTGCGGCCGCTACTACCGACGCTCCGACAAGCAGCGCATCGCTGAAACCTTCCATCTCGGCCAACTGCCTGAAGGCTTTGTTCTGCCTCCGTGGGACTACAACGTTGCGCCTACAACCCACCAGCCCGTCATCCGCCACAATGGCGACTCCGGACAGCGCGAACTCGTCTTGATGCGCTGGGGCCTGATCCCGTTCTTCGCTGAAAGTCTCGACCAGTACAAAGACCTCTCTACCATCAACGCCCGGTCCTCGACACTGCTTCAGAGACCAACGTGGCGCGAGCCCTTCAAGCGCCATCGCTGTATCGTTCCAGCAGACGGTCTATACGAATGGCCGCTGCCCGGCAAAGCCGTCTCACCTACCTACTACCCAACTACCGCAGTCGAGACGCCAAAGGGAGGGTCCGGCAATCTGTTCGACGTACAGGTGCAGCCAGCCAAGCGAACGAAGGCTTGCGTGCCCATCAAAAGGGTCTTCGCCATATCCATGGCTGACGACCGGCCTTTCGCCTTCGCGGGCCTCTGGGACCGTTGGAAGGATCCGCTCGGCAACTGGCTGGAGAGCTTTGCCCTAGTCACCACCGAGCCCAACGAGCTCATCTCCACCATCCACGATCGTCTGGCCCTCATCCTCAAACCCAAGGATTACGACCGCTGGCTCACCACAGACGACAGAGAAGATCCACGCCTTCCACTGGATCTCCTCCATCCGCTCGACTCCGATGAGATGAAGATGGTCCCGGCCAACCCCGCCGTGGGAAACTGGCGCAACAATGGCCCCGAGATGCTGAGTTGCGTGATGGAGCGATACCGGCTCTGATGCATGAACTTCAAGGGCTCTTAAGCACTGCCGATGGTAGGCAGCCTAATGGTGAGAAGAACTACAGTCCTTCGCAGGATTGCTCTCTTCAAGTAGAAACTGCAGACCGTCCCCCATACCAACACTCCAATTTAAGAAAGAGTGGCCACCGTCGTATTCGGAGTAATGGAGTGGATATCCCTTTGCGAACCAGCACAGCCTGCATATGCCGGTTGTCATCGATCTGGATGGACTAGTTTTCCATCAGGCCGACCAGCGAGTCTAGACCCTAGAGGGTTGGTAGGTCAGGCAAGTATTTTAGGATCAGAAGATTTTGAAGTTAACCTCTGTATTCAGTTCGACGAGGACTGGCTTGCCGTCTTCCATTGCGGGTTTGAACTTATACTGCTTCACTGCTTCTACCGCTTTTTCATCCAGGCCGTTGCCGACTCCACGGAGCACACGCACATGCTCGGGCCTGCCCTGCTCATCGACCCATAGGCGGATGATCACGGTGCCACCGACCTTGTCCTTCTTGGCCTGTTCGGAGAATTCGGGTTGGACCGAGTAGATGAGCACCGGCCTTGAGACGCCGCCGCCGATTTTCTTTGGCACGACGCCGGTAGCGGACTCGTCGTTCTGCGATTGCGAGTCTGCGTCATCGTCGAGCTGGTAGTTGACGGTGATGGTTGTCTCCACTTCAGTCGGCTGCCCGTTGAGCAGGTAGGGCTCGAACCTCCATTGCCTGACGGCGTCGATGGCGCTGACCCGCAGCTCAACGGGGCCGCTGATGACCTGCAGTGCCTTGACTATTCCATCCTTCGAGATGATGCCGTCAAGGACGACGGCTCCCTGCACATGGGCGGCCTTGGCATCCGGGGGATAGATGGGATTGACCTGGGTAAGGACCTGTCCGGACATGACACCAGCTGCGACGTGTATCGGATTGCTAGGGGCCTGAGGCTGCGACTGAGAGGTATGAGTTGATGAGACCTGGCGGATCGGCGGCTTCTCCTGCACGTACACCGCGAGCTGCACACATTGGTCCGTGTTCACATGTTGAATTCTGACTTCGTCGAAATATCCCGTATTGAACAACATGTTCGTATCCTGCTCGACCAATTGGGGATCGAATTGTCCGCCCTGCTTCGAGAGAAGCTGTGCCAACACAGACTCACTCGGAATGCTGTGGTTGCCGATCACCTGCAGCGCGCACAGCGTCTGTGCATCCTGCTTCAACGCTGGAGCTCTGTTGGCGACCCGGCTGAGGTCGGATTTGGCAAGAGTTTTCTGAACGGGCTGGTAGCTGTGCTCGGGACCACGAAGTACTTCAGTGTCGGTTTTGAGTCCTGTAACGATGGGAGTTGCAGGCGAGCTTGGATTGTTTTGGGACTGATTGTTCTGGGCGTGGGCCGCGGTGCCGATGCAGACGGCGGTGGCGGCAATGACGATGCCGAGGAGGGCGAGGGAGGCGAATTGCGAGGCGGCTGGGGATTGTTTTGAATCGAGCAGGCGTTTGATGCGCATGGTGAGTATTCCTCCGTTGGCTGCGAGAGCGATTGTGGGCAGGGATGCGCGTCGCTCTTCAAGGAGCGAGAGCGCACGGGCGTAGGTGAGGGCGTCGCCGGTGAATTGGACGGCGAGGTCGTCGCAGCAGTGCTCGCGCTCGCGACGGATGTACCGCGAGACCCACCAGACAGCAGGATGGTAAAAGAACAGCGCTTCGACAATGGACTGGAGGACGCTGACGAGATAGTCATGGCGGCGGATATGGGCGAGCTCGTGAGCGAGGATGGCTTCGACCTGCGTGGGCGACAGGCCGCTGAGGCAGCCAAGCGGAATGAGAACGACGGGGTGCAGCCAGCCGATGACGGTGGGGACCTGGACGAGCGCGGAGTGGAGGAGCCGGACAGGCCGGCTGACTTCGATACGGCGGGTGAGTCGCTGGAAGACGTGGAGCAGATCGTGGGGAGGGGGTTGCGTAGCAGCGGACATCATCCGGTGGGCGATGATGAGGCCGATGCCGAGACGAATGAAGAGGAGAACTACTCCAGCCAACCAGACGGCGAGCACGGCGGAGATGGAACGGTCCAGTGCGGCGGCGATGCGATACAGGAGGGACTCGGGTGGATTGGCGAGACCGTGGCCGATGGCGGCGATGCTCAGCGGGATGGAGAGGAGGTTGGTATCCCTGGCGCTGCGTTCAGCAGTGATGATGCAGGTGAAGGTGACGAGTGGCAGAATGGCCATCAGAACCAGAGCGGCGCAGGCGGCGACGTAGCGCGGCTGAGGAGATCGTCCACTGAGGAGCGCAAGGACACAGGCGAGAATGAGGGCGACGAGTGCGCCCTGCCAGAGGAAGTGGAGGAGCGTCCATCCGAGGGCGTGGGCGATAAGCGCAATTGCGGAGGCTGGTAGCGGATTCATCGGGAGCCTTTCTCGAACTGGTCGAGCAACTGTCGAATCTCGGCGAGCTCGGCAGCGGAGACTTTTTTGGAGGAGAGTGCGCCGAGGACGAGATTTTTGGCGGAGCCATCGAACGCACGCTGGAGGAGATTGCCGGCGAGCAACTGCTGGGTGTGTTCCTTGGGGAGGCGGGCACCGTAGACGTGGGAACGGAAGCGCTCGCTACGCTCGAGTAGGCCCTTTTCAGCCATGAGCTGCATCTGTTTGAGCACTGTGGTGTAGCCGATCTGCTTACCGCTGAGGGCGTCGTGGACCTCGCGCACGGTGGCGGGCCCGGTGGACCAAAGGATATTAAGGATGGCGAGTTCGGCTTCGGTGGGGAGCGGGATTGCAAGGTGAGATTGGGTTCGTCGCTTCATGAAAAAGAACAATAGTACGACAAGAATCGTATGTCAACGATTATTATCGTAGCCCGCATTTTTGAGACATCTCGGGGCTGTTCGCAGGTTCGGGAAGTAAGGCTACATGTGCGGTGCAGGTCCTCACTGCACAGCGTGCCAATCTTCCAAAAGCACAATTGACCGGCGGAGAATTATCGCGTTTTGAAACTAAGGGACCAACTCAAAATGTTGAACTGCTATATGCGCGCCCGCACGTGCTCTTTCGTTAGCGGGTTTAATCACCACAGTGATTTCATCGAACTGCTTCCCGCGAGCGCTTGGTGGGAGAGAAAAACTGAGTACCTCCTGGACCGCCGGCCGATTCAGAGACATATGTCGATCCTCACTCGAAGGAACCACCAAGCTTCCCAAGGACTGCGTAGAGGATCCTTTCGAAGTAGTGTCCTTCAGCAAGATCTCCATGTAGATCGCGCCCGGGCGGTCGTCGGCATTTTGAATCGCTAGACGTATAGCATTGCAGCAGTCCATTTTTATGGGATTACCCAGGTACTGATGAGCCTCCATCGATAACGGCTGAAAATCGGTGGAATGAATATTAGCTTTCGTCGGGTCTCCGCGAACAGTTGGCGCATCTGCTCTCGGACGCCGATCCGGTCTCTTGAAATACCAGTACACGCCATCGAAGGGAATAATCACTGTTTTGGCTAGCACGCTGCTGATCTGCGCATGGTTGGCGGAAGCAGGTGGGACAATTTTGTCATGCGGCTTTGGAGGCAGGACAAGAATCACCCCGGAATAGTCCCCGCCAGGGACCAAGATCTTCGCATCTCCTTTGAGGAGAGGAGACGTTGAAGCTTTTGGTCGATTTCGTAGGAGCGCGCTCAAACCAGCGGCAAAGCGACTATGTCTCACGAAGGGGAGGAGCGCGATTCCCGTAAACAAAACCACTATAAGCGAGTCTCTGACCAGAGAGCGAACCGAAATGCGAGCCATTCGATTGACTCCGTCCGGTTGCAGCTTTATCGGAAAGGCCCATATGAGTGACACCGTGCAGATGGCGAAGAGCAATCCAGCCCTCAGAGAATTGCCAAGCAGCAACACTCCCACGCCAGCCTGGAAGGCGATGGATATAAGAGCAACAGGAAGGACGGTACGCAGGAAAGACGGTGGTTCTTGTATGCGGAAAAGACTCGATGTGTCCGTGGCATCGAACGGAACAGGAGTTTGACTATCCGCACCTGACTTCCATCTCTTAAGAAACAAGGCAGCAGGGGCTGAAATCAGTGGCGGCACCGCCGCAGTCCAGACTGAATGTTCTTTGATCAGCAGGGCGAGCAAAGGCAACCAAGCTGCGGAAAACCACAGCCCGTAAATCAGAGCACCTAACGGAACCTCGATCTGCTCCCGAAATATCCTGCAAACGGACCATATCGCAAAAACATGGGTGGCGACTGCAATCAGAACGTAAATGAGTGCGGACCCGAAGAGGCCTTTCCACGTTAGCGAAGGGAGCAGTGACGGTCTGCATGACAACCAGACAACTCCGCTTGTCAGCACTAAGCTTCCAAGGAGTGGAACGGTAACCGGGGCCAACGGCTGGGAGGAATCTTCTGTCATAGGTATGTCGGTCCAATTAGTGCGCCCGAATGCTAATCGCAACGCAGAGTTCGCATAGGATCGATGTTCGCCGCCCGCCTCGCGGGCAGAAGACAAGCTACCGTTGCGCAAGCCAGAAGAAGCAAAGTAACCGATGCGACTACCCAGGGAGCCGCGACATTTGCAGGCGTCCAGTGCCGTAATACCCTCTCCAGTGAGAGATTCAGCAGGAGTCCAACAATTATGCCGCTCGCCACGGTCGCGAGCGTAGTTCTGACGACGATCCAGACGATGTGTGATCGCTGCGCACCAAGGGCCATACGGATGCCAAGTTCATTTGTACGTCGCGCGATTGCAAAGCTAACGGTGCTGGCGAGCCCCATCAAAGCGAGAACGAGAGCGAAACAGGCAAAGAAAGAGAACAGAATGGAGAAGAGACGCTGTTGAGCCCATACGGGCTCGTGCTGAAGCCCCTCTTCGAGTTCGTCAGCTTCCGCCCGCATCCGTTGCTCGGAGTTAACGGAATGCAATGCGGTACGGATGGCTCTGAGCGATGCGAGCGGCGAATTTGTAGTGCGGATGAAGAGTTGCGTGTAATTCCACATAAATGTCGTGTAAGGAACATAGATAGCCGGAGTGGTGGGCTGTTCGAGCCCATTATTGCGAGAGTCAGCGACGATGCCCACAATCTGTCGCCACTCTCCACTTTGAGGTGACGTAGCAGAAAGGGGGCTCCCATCGTCTTTGAGCGACGCGGCTCGGATTTGATGGCCGATCGCGTCTCCTTTAGGCCAGTAACGCTGGGCGAGAGCCTGATTAATGACGGCGACAAAGTCCCCGCGCTGGTTTTCGGTCTGATCCCATACTCTGCCGCTGAGAAGAGGAATTTTGAGAGTAGCGAAGTACTCGGGACTGACAAGAGAGATGGCTGCATGCTGTTCCTGCGATGATTGTTCGCCAAGGATCTCGAATGGGGCCTGCATTCCATCGAAGGGCGGAGAGGGCGGAATTCCTCTATTGGCTACGCTAACGGAGACGACACTTGGAACAGCAGCGACACGTTCGCGAAGCTGGCCGATATAGGCCGCACGTTCAACCTGATTCTTCTTTAGGTCTTGTTTAATCGGGATACCGACGACTATTACGTTGTGGGGATCGTACCCGAGTTGGGTTGAAGTAATTTTCATGAAACCCGCAATCGCGGCGCCTGCCAAACCAAGCAGAACGAAGGTCAGAGCGATTTGGCCGCCGATGAGGGCGTTGAGCGTGCGTTTACTTGCACTGATGCCAGCGACTCGCGCAGTGCTCTGAATCGTTTGCGAGACATTTGGCCGCGAAAGGTGCAATGCCGGGGAGAGACCGAAGAGGAGACCAGTAATGAGTGCAAGACCGACGGAAAAAGCCAGGATGGGAAGATTGATGGTGATGGCAGCTTCCTGAGGAAAAGCATCTGGCATGAGCCGCAGTGGAAGGTCGGCCAGCCAGAAAGATACGGCAACGCCGATGACGGCCCCTGCACAGGATATGGCGAGCGATTCGATGAGCAGCTGCCGCACAATGCGGAACCGGCTGGCACCGATGGCACTTCGAATTGCGAACTCATGCTGACGAGACTCTCCGCGCGCGAAAAGCAGGATGGAACAGTTAGCGCAACCGATGAGAAGTAGAACAATGACCGAAGCAAAAAGAAGTCCCAGAGTGCGCCCTGTACGATGCACATATGGCTCGATAATCGGCTGGACACTGACATGGAAGGAACTTGGAAAGTGTTTCGGGGTCTCCTGTTTAAATCGATCGAGAAATGACTGAAATTCGGCGTTTGCCGTAGCGAGGCTTACACCGGGTTTGAGCTTGATCCAGGGAAGCAGATGAGGAAAGCGAGTTGAAGTCCAGGGTATATAGACATCGGCATTGCCGACAGTGTGTGTAAAGGTGAATCGTTTCGGCATGACCCCGATGATGGTGTAGTTCTCATGGTTCAACTGGAGGATTTGCCCGACGATCTTGGGATCGCTGTCGTATTTGCTCTTCCAAAATTTGTAATCGAGCACAACTACATTTGCTGGCTGCATGCCTTTCGCTACATCAAAGGGTTGAATACCGCGACCGAGCTTCGCTGGTACACCGAAAAAACTCGATGCATTGCTGGTGACGTATGTCGCACGTACATCTTCAGGAAGGTCATTGTCCGTCGTTGTGAGTCCAGCAAGATTGAACCCAATGATGCTGTCGATGGAATTAGCTTTGCTCAAGCTGTCAAACTGAGATGGCGTGAGGGCAAACCATGTCGGAACCTGAGGATGGGTCTCGTCGATGATCGCCGGATTCACAATCCGGTCGGCTCCGGCATATGGAAAGGGATGAAGGAGCGCGGCGTAGATCAGGCTGAATATGGCAGTAGTTGCGCCTATCCCAAGCGCGAGTGAAAGTACCGCAACAATTGACACACCTGGATTCTTATAGAGGGACCGGAAGCCGTAGCGAATGTCTCCGCCGATCTCATGCAAAGGCTGCAAACCAATCGCGGTTCGGTATTTTTCTTTCTGCACGTCGACACGACCGAACTCGATCTTTGCTCGCCGTTCGGCTTCTCGTGGAGGAACGCCCGTATCTATGAGTTGTTGGGTGTGAGCTTCTATATGGAATTGCAGCTCCGCCTCGATCTCGTCGTCGATGCGCGTTCGATGAACAAGAGCGTTCCACCAGGATCGAAGTTGGGCAAGAAAGATCATCTCTGCTCCGGGGTTGCGCTAAGGATGGCATTGACGACATCGGTCATCTGCGACCACTTCTCCGCCTCGGATTTGAGCTGGCGACTGCCCGCCGGGGTGAGTTGATAGAACTTGGCTTTGCGGTTGTTTTCGGATTCTCCCCACTCGCCTTTGATCCACCCCTTATGCTCGATCCGATAGAGAGCGATATAGAAGGACCCCTGAGGGATTTCAAGTCGCCCTCCAGATATCTGCTGGATGCGTAGCAGGATGCCGTACCCGTGGAGAGGGCCGAGCGATACCGCCTTGAGAATCAATATCTCGAGTGTTCCCTGGAGCAGGTCGACTTGTTTGCCCACAATACTTCTCTCCTATTTGAGATAGGAGAGTACACATTGCACGCTTGACTCGTCAAGGAATTCTTCGAAAGAGAAGACGTCGGGGAAAGACTTTCTTCCCCTAGGAGTTCTATTGGTATATGCTTTCTTCCATTGAAGTTCTAGGTGAGATCAATGGATAAGACGAAACCAGTGAACAGTGAGTTATTAAAGGGAACGCTGGACATGATGATTCTCCGGACGCTCGTCGTGGGGGCCGCACACGGCCATACGATCGCAAAGGTAATTGAGCACAGTTCGGAGAATGTGCTGGAGGTAGAGCAGGGCTCGCTATATCCCGCGCTACACCGGCTGGAAGATCGAGGATGGCTGGATTCATACTGGGGCGTTAGCGAGAACAACCGCAAGGCGAAGTTCTACCGGCTAACAAAGGAAGGGCGCAGGCAACTTGCTGCGGAAACTAGCCGATGGAGGAAGATGGCGCGGGCGATTGGGCTCGTGATGGGCGAAGCGCTTCATGAGAGCGAGAGCGAGTGATGAACAGACCTAGATTTTTCCGTCGCAGGAAGAGTGATGTTGAGGCGGTGAAGGAGATAGAACTGCACCTGGAGGAGGAGACCCATGAGAACCGCGAGAGAGGGATGCCGGAGGGCGAGGCGCGGAGGCAGGCATATCTGAAGTTCGGAAACCCACAGCGGGTGCGTGAGCAGATATGGAGACAAAACTCGGTTGCGGTGCTGGAGGGATTGAAGCGCGATGTACAGCATGGGATACGTCGGCTGCTGCGTGCACCCTCGACGGTGCTGGCGGTTGTGATCTCACTCGGGCTTGGCATCGCGGCAAATGTGTTTATCTTTACGGCAGTTAACAAATTGGTACTGGAAGGGCCGCCGGTGGGTGATCCGGCGACTCTGCTGGATTTGTACCCGACCTACAAGCATGGAGACGAGATCGGGAAGTTCACGCAGCGCTTGTATGACGATCTGCACGGGCAGGCAAAGTCGTTCTGGGAGGTTGCTGCCTATGACGTCGTTCTTCCGGGGACGATGGGGGGTGATGACGGTCCGGAGCGTGTGTGGGGCCAGAGTGCGACAGCAAATTTCTTTAACGTAGCGCAGTTGCCGATGTGGCTAGGCCGCGGTTTCGCGGATGGCGAGGAGCGGTCTCCCGTTGTAGTGGTGAGCTACAGCCTCTGGCGGCGGCACTTCAATGGAGACAGGGCAGTGGTGGGGAAGACGGTATTGCTTTCCGGCAAGAACTTTACGGTGATTGGAGTTACGATGCCGGGGTTTCGCGGCATCAACCGGCTGTTTGCAGCTGAGTTCTGGGTACCCGAAGGGGTGAGAGAGCAGCTTGCGGGCACGCAGCTCAGTGAATTTGAAGCGCGCACTGGAGGTCAACTAAGCGTAATTGCGCGGCTAAAGCCGGGGGGAAGCCGCAGAGAGGCGCAGGTTGAGCTGGATACGATGGCGAAGAGATTTGCGGCCGCGTATCCGAAGGAGAATGAGGGGCTCGGATTTCATATGGAGAAGGCAGGGGATTTGCTGCCGAGCCAGAGAGCGATGTTTGCGGTGTTTCTGACGGCGCTGACGGTAGTAGCGCTGCTGGTGCTATGCATTGCGTGCTCGAATGTGGCGAATCTACTGCTGGCACGTGCGGCGGCACAGCATGGGGAGATGGCGGTGAGGATTGCTCTGGGAGCAACTAGATGGCAGCTGGTGCGGCCGATGCTTCTCGAGAGCGGAATGCTGGCCCTGGCTGGCGGTGTATTTGGAGTTGTGCTCTGTGTAGTTGCTCTGCATGGATTAGCTACAATCCATCTCCCGTCGGCTGCACCGATCAATCTGACACTGAGCATGAACTGGCGAGTGCTGGTTTATGGGTTCCTGCTTAGCATGGCGGTGGGGATGCTGTGCGGGCTTTGGCCGGCCCTGGCGGCATCGCGACCGGTGTTGCCGAAGTCGCTGAAGGGCGAGAGTGCTTTGGACAGGCCGGGAAGGCGTTGGAGCCTGCGCAACATTCTGGTGGTAGTACAGATTTCTCTGTCTGTGGTGCTTCTTTGCACAACGGGACTGTTTTTGCGGAGTCTCAGTAAGTCAGCGGCAGCCTATCCCGGGTTCCGGACAAGTGGCGTATTGATGGTATCGATTGATCCCGCACACAACGGCTACCCGACGGAGCAGACGCCACTGTTGCTGCTGCGTTTGCGGAATCGTGTAATTTCTCTGCCTGGTGTGAGATCGGCAGTATGGACCGACAAGATTCCGGTCTCGTTTTATGGGCAGAGAGATGTCTTTCATAAGACAGCAGACAAGGCTGAGAATGGGCTTCGGACCGAAGTTTATGGTGTGGAAGCGGGATACTTCGACACCATAGGGATACCGTGGGTTGCGGGCAGGGACTTCGATCATGCGGATGCGGATGGGCCGAAGCAGGCTGTAGTGAATGGGCGATTTGCGCAAAAGATGTTCGGCAGAGAAAGTGCCGTCGGCCAGATGGTGAAGAGCGGAGAGAAGACCTACGAGATTGTCGGCGTGGTTGAGAATACAAAGTCGACGACACTGAGCGAGGAAGATGAACCAATCTTGTATCGAGTTCTAGAACAGAATATACGTGTGGTGGCCCCCGTGATGGGATTCTCCCTGATGGTGCGCTACGAAGGTAATGCAGCGGAGATGTCAACGGCGATTCGAAGGGAGATTTACACTGCGGATCCGGCGTTGGCGGTGTTCGCGGAGAAGACGATGGAGCAACACCTGAACGATGCGTTGATCTTTCCGAAGGTGGCAGCAGCGGTGTTCGGTATCTTCGGGCTCTCAGGGCTACTGCTCGCTTCCGTGGGGTTGTATGGGGTGATGAGTTGCGCGGTCAGCAGCAGGACTCGGGAGATAGGAGTGCGGCTGGCGCTGGGAGCGACACAGAATGGAGTGCGTCGGTTGGTTGTACGGCAAGGAATGATGCTATCCGCGATTGCGTTTACCATCGGTTTACCGATGGCGCTGGCAGCGTCGAAGGTTGCAGCACGTGCTTTGTACGGTGTTGGTGCGCATGACTGGGTGACATTTACCGCTGTGCCATGTTTCCTGGCATGCACGGCACTTATTGCCTGCTGGTTTCCGGCGCAACGAGCCGCGGCGGTGGAACCACAAAGAGCGCTACGGCATGAGTAAGAGACGACGCGGCTCTTGCAGCCTATATTTGCCGCGCCACTGCAGAATCGGTAACGAGAATGTATGGTCCGTTGAGCGCCGGCCCAGATCGAATTGATTGCTGAGACCCTGCGGTAGTCCGTTGGAAATAGAACAGAACTTCACCGCCTAGAGCGAGGGATGGACGATGAATACATTGCTGGATGGGGTGGAGGCAGTTCATGCTTGAGCTTCGCAATATACACAAGCGCTACTCCAGCATTCCTGCTGTTGAGGCCGTGAGCTTTACTGCGCGTGCCGGCGAAATTACTGGCTATTTGGGTGCAAATGGTTCCGGTAAATCGACCACGATGAAGATGATTACTGGATTGATCGAGCCGAGTTCAGGAGAGATTCTCTTCGAGGGCCGGCCCATCCGAGACGACCTGATGGCGTATCGGCAGCGCATGGGGTATGTACCTGAGGAGCCACACCTCTACTCGCACTTAAGCGGCATGGAGTATCTCGAGATGGTCTCCCAGTTGCGCAACATGGAGCGCAAGACTGCCTCCGAGCGAATCCATGGTCTACTCCGCCTCTTCGGACTTTATAGCGATCGCGACGTTTCGATCTCGTGCTACTCCAAGGGCATGCGTCAAAAGGTTCTGCTCTCTGCGGCCCTAATGCATAACCCGGATTTGATTTTGCTCGATGAACCGTTCTCCGGACTCGATGTCGGCTCATCGATGATTCTGCGCAGTTTGATCGAGGAACTTGCAAGGCGCGGCAAGGTGGTGCTTTTCAGCTCGCATGAACTTGAAACGGTAGAACGCATCTGTTCTCACGTCATTATTCTGCACCGAGGCAAGATCGTGGCCGACGATTCAATCGAGAGTCTGAGAACTCTAATGGAGTTGCCCACACTGGAAGGAATCTTCGCCGAATTGGCGGTCGAACAGGATTCTGCCAAGATTTCACGGGAGATTGCGGATCTCATCCATGCGTAACGACTGGGCTATAAGGAAACTACAATTTGTCGTGCTCTTCCGCGTATTTTGGATGCGCGTAGTCGACCTCGAGCTGTTGTCGAGAGATGCCGATCCGAGTCGGCTAGCCCAACAATTTGGAACCATATTCGTCACTATCAGCATCTTTTTCTCCCTTCCCGTACTGCTGTCGGGAGGCGGCCACCTGTCGTTGTCTGGTGAATGGACGGGCGAACATTTTTTCATCGAGACAACGATGACCATAGCTGGTTTGATTACAGTATTGAACTGGGATTCCGCATTTCCAGACCGGCGGGATGTACTGGTGCTGGCACCTTTGCCTGTGCGGCCGAGCACGTTGCTGCTGGCAAAAATCTCCGCTTTGTTCGCCGCACCTGCCTTGGCGATGATCGCCTTCAACCTCTTTATTGGACTTGCGTGGCCTCTGCTCTTTATCTCCGGCAGCGGAGGATTCTTTGGTGCGTTGCGGGCCTGGCCAGCCTATTGGTTCACCATCTTCCTTGGTGGAGTCTTCTTCGTCTTCACCATTCTTACTGTGCAGGGAATTGCAGCAAATCTACTACCCCGACAGTTGTTCTTGCGTCTGTCCGCATTGCTGCAAGCAGGGACGTTATGTCTGTTGCTCAGCGTATATTTTCTCGAGCCGTCGCTGGAATCGCCCGCATCTCTCACCGCGCCGCAGAACCAGCGGTTACTTGCTTGGCTTCCGTCATACTGGTTTCTCGGCTTGTTTCACCAGCTCAATGGATCAATGCACCCCGCACTTGCCCCGTTGGTAAGACGTGCCTGGACAGGCCTTGCCTTATCGACGTTGGGAGCAGGCTCAGCGCTGTTGCTGTCCTACTTCCGTATGTTGCCGAAGATCATCGAGCAACCGGACATTCTACCGGGCGCGCGCGCAGTCCCATGGTCGCCGCACCTTGGCAATTCGCTCCAAGGCGCGATCACCTTATTCAGCCTTCGTACTCTGCTTCGCAGCAGTCAGCATCGCATGATTCTCAGCTTCTATCTAGGGATCGGACTTGCGATCGTCATCGGCTACAGCCAGACACGTTTCGCCGGATTGGTGCCTGTCAAGGGTGGGGTCAGCACCACATTTCTGCTGGCAAGCATTCTAATGATGATTCTCGCGGTTTTGGCCATCCGTGTCGTAGCCTCCATCCCGATCTCTCTACCCGCAAATTGGATCTTCCGCGTTACAGAAGTGCGGCCAGCCCACCTCTACCAGAGAGCGGTTCGCTTTTCATGGCTCGCATTGGGGGTAACCCCTATCTTGCTCATCCTTTTTGGGGCTTTCCTGGCTTCGTACCCTTGGCCCCAAGTTCTCGGCCATCTGGTTACGATGCTCTTCCTGGGAATGCTTCTTGTAGAACTGAGTCTCTATACCTTCCAAAAGATTCCCTTCACCTGTTCCTATCTGCCGGGGAAAGCAAATATCCATCTCGTATTTTGGGCGTGCCTGTTGTTTTTTATACGATTGCTCAAAGATGGAGCGAACTTTGAGAGCCGCATGTTGGGTCGTCGCATGAGTTGCATTCTTATGATTCTTTTCTTAGCTGTAGTTGCGGCCGGAACGCGGTGGCTCGCGAAAGTTAACATGAATCCGGCAAAGGAACTCGAGTTCGAGGAGGAAATTCCCGCAGTAATCGTTAGCTTGAGGCTGAATTGAGAGCAAAAGCAATCGCACTTCGGCGAATCGTATCAGTGCTAGGAAGTGGCTATGTATAATCGCAAATGCAGTGGCGGCGTGGATGGACACGCAACCATAAGGGTGAGTCAGCAATGGCTTAGAGTGACAGTGAGGGCACGCCATTAAGGGCTGGCAATCGGAGTACCGAACAAGGGTTCAGAGGTCACAGACGACGATCCCGCGAAGACAATGCCCTTCGATACGCGGGTGACTAATTCCCAAAAATTGTTGTCAAAGCCCCACGAGCAGGTTTCGAGTCCTGCCCACTGCAAATCCCACAAACAATCTCTACGTCGTCCAGCCAGCGATCTCCCACGAAGGCAATTTCAATCAGATATCAATACAGCCAAGATTCTCAACAAGATCGTGTCTGCCTGGCGCGTGCACGCTGCGTATATTTCCTTTAATGGCACTCAGTGTCATTTGGCGCATTGTGTCATACACCTCATGAAGCGCCTTCTATGAGATATGTGCCGGATTTGGCAAGATCAAGGGAGCGTCTAAACTCAGGATTAAGCCGTTCCAGGTTGCGCTATGCTGGTAAACATTGAAGTGTGGCAGGGGAATTTTGCGACAATAAAAAGTGTGGTGGAATTTGTGCCGTTACTCTTTCAAAACTGGTAGTAAAACAGGCAGTATGAGTAGTAAAGAGCATCGTCAACAAACGACCGTAAGTATTGGACGAATAGCAGCTTATAGCGACAGATAGTAGCCGGCAAGCCGACAGCCTCGACGGCTGTTAACCGAAGGGTTGTAGGTTCGAGTCCTACCTCAGGAGCCATAAAATCAACAACTTAGAGCAGAAATAAGTGACGAAAAGACAGAGACGTGTACCGAGTGTACCCATTTTTGTACCCACGCTCCTTCACAACGGTGCTCAACCGTTAGCAAGACTGCTTAGTTGTTCCACCGGACTTCCCGCATCACTTCGCGTTCATCCCCTCAGATCGACGTCGAGTCACCAGCGCTTTCCCCCAATCGGAATTTGACCGAGGTAGGCACCTGTCTCAACCTGCACTCGCGCCCAGAACAATGGGCGCCTCACGGAGAGAACAGGAGTGTCGTATGGCGGTGTACCTAAGGGGCAAAGTGTATTGGTACAAGTTTTACTTCGCTGGTCAGCCGATCATGGAATCTTCTAAGTCGACGTCGAAGACGGTCGCGAAGAACGCCGAGCAGCAGCGCAGGAGAGAGCTGGAAGCCGGCTACAACAATATTAAGGATATCCGCCAGGAACGGGTCCGACCTCTCGAAGAGGTCATCATCGACTATCTGGTCGGGTATCGGCTGCGGTATCGTTCGGCGACCTTCGCCGAGTATGCCCTTGGTCATGTCTCCCGCCTGTTGGGCGGAGAGATGATTATCGATATTGACGACAGGATGGTGCTCGGCTATCAGGAGAGCCGCCTGCGGGAGCAGGCAGCTCCCAAGTCGATCAATGAAGAGGTGCGCTTTTTACTGAAGATGTTGGGCGATCCGGGCGAGGTGATCCGAGGTCGCCTCAAAAAGAAGAAGCAGCTTAAGCTGGCCGTCGGCAAACGCATCGGAAAGGCCTTGGACAGCGAGGAGAGCGAACGTCTTTCGGAGAGAGCCAAGAAGTCTCGCAGCCCGCACATGTACCTGGCTTACATGTTCGCTCGCAACGCGGGCCTGCGAGACACCGAGATCAAGACCCTGACCTGGGCCCAGATCAACCTCACCGCGAAGACCGTTCAGGTAGGAAGAGCGAAGTCGGATGCTGGAGAAGGCCGCATCGTTCCGCTGAACTCGGAGCTCTACGAGGCTGTGATTGTCCATCGCGCCTGGTACATCAAGAGGTTCGGTGAGGCGAAGGATGAGTGGCATGTCTTCCCATGGGGCAAACCCAGGCCCTCGGATCCGACCCGCCATGTGACCTCGCTCAAGACTGCGTGGAACAATATGCGCACCAATGCCAACGTCAAAGGCCGCTGGCACGACAACCGGCACACGCTGATCACCGAACTGGCGGAGAGCGGCGCCGGCGACGAGACCATCATGGAGATCGCCGGCCATGTGGATCGGCAGATGCTCCGTCATTACAGCCATATCCGGATGAAAGCGAAGCGGAATGCCCTCGAAGCCGCGATCGCCGGTCGCGGTGGCAATTCACAGCAGACTACCGCTCAACTCTAACGACTTCATCAGAGGACGACTTGACCGAAATTTGGACGTGACCTAGATTTCCGGCCAGGTCGTCCAGGATGATCGTGGGAAAGGAGAGCGTGCGATGGAAGCACTTCTAAATGAGTTCGAGGTCTCTGAAAAGCTGCAAATTAGTGTCGCTAGTTTGAGACGCCGGCGGATCCTTCGCCAAGGGCCGCCATTTGTCAAGGTCGGCCCCCTCGTGCGCTATCGTCCCGAAGCGCTGGACCAGTGGGTCGAAGGATTGCCTAGGGGTGGAACCGCCGAGAAGCGGAGTACCGTACCTCGTCCTCGTCCGCGGTTGGTGAGGGTCTGAGTGCCATCTGAATTGATTTGAGAGCAGCGTATCCATGTCGGTAGAGGAAATCTGGTGCAGGTTTGAGCCACGATCGGCACAGGTGAGTCACTGTGCGTTCGGACCACGTCTTCCCGAATGGATCGCAATGCGTTTGATCCACTGGACTCCTGACGTCCACAGCATACAATGAATGCTCCTGTGCTCTCGCCGGACTACACGGAGAAGTTGGAGGATTTCGCCCGGAGGCACGGCTGGACGATGAACCAAGCACTTCGCACGGCCCTCAAGATCACGAACATTGTGCTCGAGTCGAAAGACGAACCAGGTTCAAAGGTCTATGTGTATCGAGGCGGGAAGCGTTACGCTCTCGAAATCACACAATAAGCGGTCTTCTCAAGGCCAACAGAAGGCTCCCAAAGCGGGAGCCTTTTCAGTGTAAACATCCTGCGAAAGGTTCCTATGTCCACACAGCCAACTGTTCCGACAACACCATCCGGCGCCGAACCTCAGGTTGCTCTGAAATACGATCCTTGCCGCGTCGGGACTGGGTGCGGGCGACCTATCTAGGCGTACTTGTTATGGTCTTCGTTGGGGTCGTCGCGTTTGCCTGTTACGCGAACCAGTTCGGTGATTGGGTCAAAGCAAAGGACCTGTTCGCCGTCATCCTTCCAGGTTTGACCGGACTGATCGGCGCAGGTACCGCTTTCTATTTCAAGAACAGCGGCAACTGAGCTGCAAAAGAATCAACAAAGGAATCAACGGACCCGCCCACATAGGGCGGGTTTTTCGTCGTTGAGAGCTTGGCGCTCGCCGGGCTCTTTCTATTTTCCAGCAAAAAGAAGAGATTCGCTATTGCTACATCTGCATTCTTGCAAAAACCTGTGCTGCTGTTCGCGCAAACACAGGAGAAGAAGACTGCTTCAGAATCCATCGCCAGCGATCACGCGTTTTTCGAGATTGATCGTGAGCTGGACATTATCTTCGACAAGATGCAGGACGAGCTCGAGGAGAACGGGGTCGCAAGTCCAGAGAACATCGAGCATTTTCACGCGTTCTGCGATGACTACGGCGAGAAGGTCGATCGCATCGGCCGGTTCCTTCGGATAATGGAAGCCCGTACACCCACCTCGACAGCAACTCCAGCTAAAAGTCCCATGCGATCAGGATTTCCCGAGGGTTCTTGCAAGGAGAATTTGACCGAGTTTTGAAATCGCCCCTTGCTTAAGAGTAGTGGTCAGTGGGGCAATAAGAAAGCGCTGAAGGAGAACCCTTCGGCACTTCATCCGTGCAAATTCGGTTTAAGAAGGCACTACGGGAAAATCCAGAGAAGCAAATTCGCTTCGCGCCTGCACTCCTCAGGCTGCAGTCGCTGCCGATAGAAACATCTCCCTATGTTATGCGGCGAACGTCGCGTTGACCTTCTTCCGCACCGCTTGATGCCACACTCTCCAAATTCGTTTGCCCCATCCACGTCATCACGGTTCGCAGATCTACCCCCGCCTGCAAATGTATGGTCGCGAATATCGTTACTTGTGTAACCAGAAATCATCCCGATTCAATCCTGCCTTCTTCGCGTTCCGCTTCAGCGCTCGAATCATGTGAGTGTCGGGCCTGCCGCTAGCCGTACTGAATATGAGTGCTTCAGCTTTGGCTCTCTTGGCTGGCAGCTTCTTTCTGTCGACCCCCACAGCCTCTAGCAGCTTATCCGGTACCGGCACCTCACGCTCCTTGTATGCCTCTGGCGTCAAATTGAATTGGGTTTCTTTTGGCGTCCTCTCGACTTGACGCGGGAGATGTTCCGGCAGGGCGTAGCGTAATGTTGTTTGTGTAGGCTCTGCGACAGGTGACGATATAGACTTGGCCGTCTCGAGTTCTTGCAGCTTTAGTTCCAGCTGCTCGACCTCGCTCTTGATCTTCTCCGATGAGCCCCAAACATTCATCCGCCGCAGCTTGGCGATGAGCAGCTGCAGGCGTTCGATCTCGCTTCTTATGGGAGAGCAGCTTCTGGTACTCCGCCACAATCAGCACCTGCAATGCTTCGCGATCCATTGTGCTCAGATCAGGGAACGTCACGCGTGTGGCACTAATGCCGCGGGTATGCCCCACGATATGCAATCGTGACTGTATTAATTAACCTTCATGTTCTCGTGGTGACCTGCGGCTGCCACGTCCGCTCCGGTCGTCTCCAGTCGATGCCTTCAAAAAAGCATCGGCAGTTGCGCGCGGCTGAGAGAAACCCTTCCGCTTTGGACGCGCGGCCACACGAAGCGTCCGCGCTCCAGAATAAGCACAAACCATCGCCGTAAATCCATAATACCTTCACCAGATCGGGTGCTTGCGACGAAAGCGAAGACATGTCCGGAGTATGCTTCTTGCTGGAGCATGGTCTGCACCTGCGCGCTCGACCCTTGAAAGCGCGCCGCACGTCAGTGATGCCTGCTGCGATCCATATCCTGATGCTGGCAGGAACCCAATCACCGCCGCAGCATCTCCAAAATCACACGCAAGGCGCGGTATCTATGCTGCTTTCGATGCGCACACATCCGCCTGCCAACTCAATTTGCAATATGCTTGTCCACATGCACGTTGTGCGGTCTTTTCTCTCAGGGTCTGTGCCAGAGCGTCTGTGACTACCACAGGGAACCATCACGTCTCCCTCTTCTTATTGCTTGTTATTAGCGCCTTCGCGATACTCTTCCGCTACAAAAGGATCAGGCTCGGGTTGACGCCTTGACCCTGCGCTACTCGCTCTACTGATGATCTGGCTCCAGCGTCACTTCGACCATCCGCAACTTCTCGGCCAACGAGCAATTCAGCTGTCCCAGGCCTAGAATTACCGTGTCGCTGACAGGCCCATCTTCTTACCAAGCAATGTGGCACAGACCCGGACGCCCACGCAAAAAAGACAACATTCGGTGGTCATTTTAGTAAAGCCATTTTCCCCGGATCGACGATTCTTTGCTTCCGATCGTTTCGTTTACCAACTTCAGATAGATAGCTTGCGAATTGCACTTTCTTTTGAAATATGTGCAGCTTGCAAGCTGGGTGAGTGCATTTAGTAGTTAGCTGATGTGATGACAATAGTCTCAACGATCACATTTCTCTGCGATTGAGACATTCTTGTGATTGATCCGGGATGCCTGAACCCTCGGCACCTTTTCCCCGTTTGCGGTAATGCTTCCGGATCCGCGTTCTGTGACTAATGAAGCTTACATTTGGTCGCCTAGGTTGCCCGCTGCCGATTGCGGACGCAAATGTGGGTGCCACATGGACGCATATCTGATATCGCAGGGGGTGTTGGGTGCTCAAGCGAGCCGAGTCTCAAACGAACGCTAGTGCAAACACGAACGCATCAGAGAATATCCCTCTCGAGCCGTGCGAACGTGCACCCTCAAGAGAAAAAACACGACCGGCCAGACTCCCCCCACATACTAGCGTTCAAGCTACCAACCGAGCGAACTCTCCGGAGCGCCGACCCTCTTACGGTGAGCCGGGAAAACTCGAGCAGGAAAGTCAGAACGCAGTTGAGTTGTCCAAAATCAATCTGGCTGTGCGGGAGGAGCTAGGACGAATTCTGGCCAGCAAAACATTCGCAAAGGCCGACCGACTGAGACCGCTTCTGCAATTGGTCATCAATCGTTGGCTAACCAACAAGGCCGATCAACTCGACGAATATAATCTTGCATCAGCTCTCCTGGAACGGAATGAGTCGTTCGACCCAGGCATTGATCCGACTATCCGAGTCTATGCTTCTCGGCTCCGAGAACACCTTGAAAGATACTACGCCGAAGAGGGTGCATCTGACCCTGTCCGCATCGACATTCCCAAGGGGGGGTATGTCCCAAAGATTCATTGCGATCCTAGTGGGCGTAACCGGAAGATCGCACCTGACCATCCGCAGTGGTACGGGATCGTCATATTACCGTTTCTTGTGCCGGACAAACAGCGAACACCAAATCGATCGTATGCAGTAGTCATCGTCGATCATTTGATTCGGCTACTTACGTGTACCTCCGGAATTCGTGTACTCTCTCGATTCGCCTCTACGCATCTCAAAGAGGACGTGTCTCCCGGGTATATTGAGAGGCGTTTGGGAGCAAAGTTTATCGTCGAAGGCACTTTGGCTAGTTCCGCTGAAGGACCTCAACTCATCGTTCATCTATCCGAGGCCGCGTCTGGCTACAATCTGTGGTCCACCTACTACGACGTCAGTGTCTCTCGAATTGCTGATCTGGCAACTGAGGTTGCCAATGATCTGACTCACGTGATTCGGCAGGCCGGCGCGTCCTCACATAGGTACTCGTCGACAAGTGTGCAATCTACTGACTCATCTGGTTTGCTGTAACGGTTTGCTGTAACGGTAACAGGTTCTTCTGTTACTTGCGGATGCACATGTGATGTCATATTCTGCGCCAGTGAAAAGGAATTAGAGTCGCTCAAGCGAGTTGGGACTCAGCATGGCGGTAGCCTGCAACAAGCCACAAGCAGTGGCCATCAAGAAAATGTCGTAGAGGAGTGACAGTGCTTCCCCCTGATAGAGCCTTCTGGTTTGCGGTGCAGGTTGTACCCCAGCATGAACACAGAGTATCCACGTATCTGCGTGATAAAGGACATGAAGAATTCCTGCCAACTGTGCGAACGCGCCGGCAATGGTCCGATCGAAGCCGGCTCCGCGAACGGCCCCTATTTCCTGGCTACGTCTTTTGCAGAGTTCAACGTTCTTCGTTTGGAAGCGTACTTAGTACGCCGGGCGTATATCGCATCGTAAGCTTCGGGGGGCATGCTTATCCGATTTCAGACGAAGAAATGCTTTCCCTGCGCCGAGTTGCCGATTCTGGGCGTGATATCAGTTCCGTTCCATACTTCTCTTTGGGACAGAAAGTATGCGTCGCCCATGGACCGCTCTCGGGCTTAGACGGCATCGTCGTAAGAATCAAGAATCGCCATCGCCTCGTGATCTCCATTGATCTTCTGATGAGGTCGGTAGCCGTCGATATAGCTATGTCAGAACTTTACGAGATCCAAATGCCTGCCTAAACAATAACCGCTCTAACGGAACGAGTGCTCATAGGTAAGAGCACTTCACGCCCTTGATCGCAGCCTACACATACACCTGAATGAACTCGCAATACTAAGTTCCGCATGAGTGAGCAATGGGAAATCTGTGGTACATCGGAGACGTAAGATTTTCACCCTGACCTAGATGGAGCGGTTCAGGCTTGTATCGCCGGCTCATGCAAAACAGAGAAGCTGGCATGCGATAGTCTCGCCAGAGGATTGGTCGCAGCCCGCATCCCTATCGGGCCGAGTCACTGAAGGGCATCCCGCGATGAGAACCGAAACTCGATCTCCAGTTTGCGGTCTAGGCCATGCCTCGGCATGAGCAAGTTTTAGCGGAAGAGCTATACAAGGGCTATCAACAAGTCCTATCCTTCAGCGAGTCACGGCACAAGTGGTCTGATCGCACCAAAGTCGCCCAGTCACCCCTATGCCCGGCATCGTGCTATGTCATACAAAGAGGTAGGGCTTCGGATCAGTCTTCGATACTAGGGGCGTGTATGGCATTGTGAGTTTCGGTGGTCACCCCGTCCAACCAGATCAAGAAATGTCTCAATTGTGTCAGACGGTTAACTCCGATGGAGACTAACTCCGGTTTGCTACAATTCGATCGTTGAGCGGGTTTTAATCGTGCGAGGCCCATTGTCGGGCATCACCGGGATAGTGACACAGATCAGAAGTCACCATCGTTTGATTATCTCAGTTGAGCTGTTGCTTAGGTCGATCCCGGTGGACATGCACGTTCAAGATTGATATCGGAGTAGCAAACAGGCCGCGACAGTCGGGGGCCCGGCTATCAGGGTGTCACAAGTGTGCGGCGCCTATTGCCCATGTTGGAGCTAATCGCGGCGGCTGCCACATAACCGATCTGCTATGACGTCATGACGCGATTACACCATCGCTACGAACCGCGCAAAAAACACAGCCAATCTCCTTATCAGCAAACTACAGAAAGGTAGGTAAGCATGGCCAGCGCGGATAAGCTGTATCTTCGTCCGAATGTGCAAGTTGAGCCCTTAATCGACAGGTGGTATACATGGGCCTATTTGCTTCCTCCACATACGGCTTCGCGAAACCTTACTGAACGCCATTTCAAGATCATTGACTCATACCTTGCTGCGCCCGAAGTGCATGCCAACGCCATAAAAAACCCAAAACTGTTAGGCGGCCCATTCATCGACTTAGATAGACAGCGCGCTCATGAGATCAAGAACTTAAAAACGGAGACCCAGCAGAAGCGCCAAGCTTTGATAGACCTATCAGCAGCCATAGCGGAGGCCGAGGCCCTGCTTCGCAACAATGCGCGTGGGTACACTCTTCAACCGTTGTACGAACTCCTGCCGAAAGCGTTACGCGGCTATGTAGAGCTTGTATATGATCTCAACAATCACGCGTCCCTACGGTTCCTCGAGTCACTTCTCTACCGTAGTCCGTATTATATGCCGGAGGCTCAGAGCCTAATGTTGTCTCTCATCACGGGCGACGACCGGCCATTTGTCCTCAGTACACCGCGCCTTGACACGGTCTCTTCCGTCAATTTGCCTTTACCGTTCTCCGACAGCGCAGTTGATCGTCTCTTTCTGGCTAAGATGGATCCGATTGAAGAGTCACAGTTGCGGGAACTCTTGCCAATCCCCGAAGATGCTGAGGCACTCTTCCGTAGCTTCTTCCATGAAGAGAGACCAAAACCATATGAGCATTACACAGGCCCTGGATTGCGGTGGCGTTACTTTGGCCATGCATGCATTTTGGTGGAGAACCGCGGCGTGAGTATCCTATTTGATCCTGTTCTAAGTTACACCTATGAATCGGGTATCTCGCGCTACACCTATGAGGACTTACCTGAAGTAATAGATTGGGTGGTAATTACTCATAATCATCAGGATCATATTCTCTTCGAAACACTATTGCAGATTCGCCATAAGGTCAAAATGATCCTTGTGCCAGACTGCGGCTCCGGTGCATTGCAGGACCCGTCTTTGAAGCTGTTGCTGGAGATGATCGGTTTTAAGAATGTGCGTGGGCTGAAAGAATTGGAAAGTGTGCCTCTGCCCGACGGAGAACTTACGGCACTACCGTTTTACGGTGAACACTCTGATCTGAACGTGCGATCAAAGCTCGCCTATTTGGTGCGTTCAGGTAACCGCCAACTTCTTTTCGCTGCTGATTCTTGCAACATCGACCCGGTGGTGTATGAACATCTTTATCGCATCATTGGGGAAGTAGACGTTCTCTTCATCGGCATGGAGTGTGACGGAGCGCCTTTGACTTGGCTTTATGGACCCTTGATAACTGCGCGGATCGATCGGGCAATGAACGAGTCGCGCCGTCTTGCCGGGTCTAACTATCAGCAAGTCATGGGCATCATCGATCGACTTAAGTGCAGGGAGATTTACGTATATGCGATGGGGCAGGAGCCTTGGCTGAACTACATTATGAGTCTCAAATACACTCCTGAATCGCGACCGATCACCGAATCGAATAAGGTGCTGGCCACATGCCGTGACAAGGGAATTGTAGCTGAGAGACTCTTCGGCGAGAAGGAAATCCTATTGCAATAGGGTTCAACTGAAAATGGGAGACGCGACAGCATTACCACACGCCATCGACTTTGTTCTTCCGGAGAAGGAAGCTCTGGGGTCGTCAGCTCTCCCAGCACTTGGATTTGGTGAAAGGCAGATGCGCTGCCCCGAGGTTGAAGAAGTCGGATGATGAAGGGACTGCAGTCCGTTGGAATCTAGTCGGCATGTTCAGGTTTAAGGCTGGGCGACGAGGGAAGAAGATAGGACTACCGCTACGGAAGGAGGAGTGAGTATGACGAACCCATTCGAGAATGACGACGCAAGCTTTGTTGTGCTTGTTAACGGTGAAGGGCAATATTGCATCTGGCCAGAGAGCCGAGGTGTGCCTGCTGGTTGGCAGGTTGTTGAACAGCGTGGCCGTCGGCAAGAGTGCCTGAGATGGATCGACGAACACTGGGTTGATATGCGCCCTCTTAGTTTGATCAAGCACATGGACGTCAAACAAGAAGCTCCTAGAGAGCCGCATTGAGGAGTATGCGAACGGTTGTGTCGTAAGGTCAACAGGCGTGCGATGTCCGCCATTCAAATCCGATACTGTCAGCGCAACGGAAATGTGGTGCGTGGTCGGAAGGCGCGGCTAGCGTGGGGGAATCAGTTCACGCCGACAGTGATTTCAAACGACAGAGGAGTTATTAGCGTGACGGAGAATCGTATGGCCATATTAGCTGCCGCCCCCGCCTATGGCCATTTGATCCCAGTGATTAGGCTTGGGATGGCGCTTCGTGCAAACGGATGCGAGACGAAATTTGTATCGTATGACGATGCAACCACGAAATTTTGCGAGCGATTTGGATTTAAGGTAGTTCGACTGACCAAAAGCGTAGACCTTGAAGGTCAAGTTCGTCAACTTATCGGCATGTTGGGAGAGCAAAGGCCGAGAATATCGGTTTCGGACTGGAGTGCGGACTTGTGGTGGTCAATCCGAGCAAAGCGTCCCGCCTGCAGAATGTCTGTGCTGCGCTGTGAAGGATTCAAGGGCTACACGAGGCGTAATCCGTTTTCGTTTAACAAGTTTTTTTTTGAGGATAGGGCTTTTCTCGATTGGAACAATCAGTTGGCTGACAAACTAGGCGTGCCGCCGGTGAATGACGTACATGACTTATATGACGCTGAAATTATCGTGGTTCCCAGCGTCCCGCCCCTGGATCCCCTGCCACCTAGTGTCTCAGAATCGTATCCGAATACGAAGATCATTTATACGGGACCGCTCTTGGTGAACCTTGGCGACCCACTTCCTGAGCGAGTGTGCGATTGGCTCGCGTCATGGCGGGGCAAGAGCGTACCGATTGTCCTCGTGACTCTCGGTACCGCATGGGGAACCGAGATCTACAGCGCATTCGCCGATTGCTTCGAGGAGATGAACTTGCCGGTAATCATGATTGTACCCGCGGAAAAGGAGCGTGCGACCCTCGCGCGCCGCAACGGCCCGAGATTCCAGGTGGTAGGACTGACAAATTTGCGAGAGTTGGCTGAGCGAGTTGATGTCGTGATTCACCATGGAGGGCATGCAACGATACAAACTGTCTTGCTTGCAGGTAAGCCCTCCATAGTTCTTCCGAGCGGCGAGTATGATCGCGAGGACAACGCCTGCCGCCTTGAGGATCTCTCGTGCGGAAAGTTTCTTGGTCATGATTTCTTTCGACATGGTATACGCGCGGAGAAAATCGAAATTACCATTCGGGAAGTCTGCAACGACCCCAACGTTCAGCGAGGAGTTTCTGCTATGTCCAGCGTGGTGAGGAACTATCTGGACCGGGACGGAGTGGCGGAGGCCGTAACGCTTGCCCTGGAATTGAGCTAAATCAGAGAACTGCCTTATCTCGTTATCGCAACGCCATCTGTTGCGGTGAGGCACGATCTTCCCTTTCAGTGAGGCCACGATGCCGTCTTATGAGGAACTGCATCAACGAATGCATCTGTGGCACCGGTGCCATGCCTGCGGAAGCGCACCAATCAATGGATTGAGATTCGATTGTCAAACATGCCCTGTGGGGCCTGATAACTCGCTATGTGAAGCATGCTACAAACGATACCTTGCCGGGATGGTGAAGCATCCGGCTGTCGGAACCACTGGTGAGTATGGATCGCTGGTTACGCATCAGTTTGAAGTCTTTGACGGTGAGCCCAGCGATAGCTATCTGCCGTGGCTCGCAGGAGATGTGCCCGCGGTTCGTATGCCGGCGTTTCCTGATCGCTCTGTAGTGAGGCCGGAATTCCGATGCGGCCCGGAATCCTACTTTGGACCCTATGCCTTCGCAGTGTCGATCAGAGACGAGTGCATTGTCCTAACCGCCTTGCACGCGATGGATGAGATTATCACTAAGTTTGGTATCAACTGCAGTGCCGATGGGCAGGAATATACAGGGGGCAGACTTCAGGAGATTATAACCGAAGTGCGGCTCTATGACATTTTTGCGAAAAGATGGATGTTCGCAGAGCTTGAGGCGCGAGCCTCAATGCTCCACCTCCCGATGGCCCGGATAAGAGTGCCTGAGCCCTATTCTGACCTGGACATTGCAGCATTTCGCGTAAAACCTTGCACTGCCTTATGCCCCCTTCGCCTGGCGGCATTTCCCCCACAAAGAGGAGAGCCCGTCTGGCTAGCCGTTAATGCCCAGAGTGAAACCGGGCGCCGCGCGTTAGAAGCGGTTGTTGTGGAGATCACAGAGCGGTCGCTGATTTTTCGTTTCAAAGGTGCGGAGATTCCGAGGCGAACGAGTGGTGCGCCGCTCCTGGATCGTTTCGGTAACGTGGTTGGCATAAATGTTGGTGGCGGAAAGATGAAAGGGTTCGTCTTTGGACATGCAAATCACGTTGCAAATATACGGTGCCATCTTAACGATGTGGGCCTAGTTGAGTAACCGTCCGAAGGTCTAAACGAGTCCAGACGGCGAAGTCATTGTATTAAGGCCGGGCGCAAAGATAGCTGACAGGCGGTACCCACTTCGGCGATTGCCCAAGGGATGAGTATCGTGTCTAAACTCGCGCAAAGATGCATGAAGACGGCTTAAATTGCGCCGAGGAAACCCAAGCTCGCGATCAAGAAGCAGGTGGGGCGATGGACGCTTTATTTAACAAGAGTAAGTCTCGCATGTCTGGATTTTTCAGCTGTGTCCTGGTGGGACGAGGAGCTCTGCTGGTAGAGTGCGCTCGTGTCTTGCTCGAGCGCGGCCATGATATCTATGGTGTGATCTCTCCCGAACAGTTGGTTCGCCAATGGGCGGGAGAGCGGGGGGTTGCTAAATTCAGCGCAGTGTCGAGCGCGGAGACATGGCTTTCAGGATTGTCGTTTGATCATTTATTCAGTATTGCCAACTTTGAAATTATACCGCCTCATATTCTGAAGATGGCGCGGGGATACGCCGTCAATTGCCATGATGCGCTGCTGCCACGCCACGCCGGATTATATGCAACAGCATGGGCAATCGCGCAGCGAGACGAGCAGCATGGTATCACCTGGCACATCATGCATCAGAAGATTGATGCCGGGGAAATCCTAAAGCAGCAAGTAGTCCCAATCGATCAGCAGGAGACTTGCTTCACCCTGGACATCAAATGCTTTAATGCCTCAATCAGATCCTTTGGCGAGTTGATAGATGAATTAGCGCTTCAGCGAGAAATAAGGACCCCTCAGAAATCGGTCGGACGAAGCTACCATGGAAAATTTGAACGGCCGGAGGCATTCGGAGTTCTTGCATGGGAGAAGAGTGCCGAGGAGCTCTACGCCTTTGTGCGGGCGCATGACTTTGGTCCACGGGTCAATCAGTTCGGGAGTGTAAAACTCTGGACAGGAAGCGAGTTTCTCATTGTTCGCCAAACTGAGATCCGTCCGATGAAAAGAGGCGTCGAGCCCGGATCGGTACTCGATATCACAGCGGAGGGTCTGACAATCGCCACGGCAACAAATGCCTTATGTCTTACCCAGTTGGCGAACCTGTACGGACATCCCATTGAGATGACGCGACTCAAAGCGATGGGCATGAAGGCGGGTTCGTATCTGCAGTCGTGCTCAGATTCTGGTGCCGTGGTGTCACCAATGGAGATATCCAAGATAGCCCGGCATGAGGAATTCTGGGTTCAACGCATTAGCGATCTTCACCCGATATATCCGCCTTATCGCGAGATGGAGCCATTGGAATGCGATGACGGTATTATCGAGATTGCGTGCGATGTGTCGATGCGCGATTCGCTGCACCAAGGCATCTCACAATTCAGCATGGAAGCTGCCGAGGTATTGGTGGCGGCATTCCTGTCGTTCGTGACGCGTCTCAGTGGCGAGAGAGAATTTGATGTCGGACTGTTGTCCGGCTATAGACCAACAGCCGACTACTATGCGCCTCTCTTTAGTCAGTGGTTGCCATTTCGGGTGCCGGTAGTCGATCCACATACCACGATGGCAGATCTTGTCCGTGGTGTCCGGCAAGAAATAGGTCGGTTAGTCGACCATGGGACGTTCCTGAACGATGTCTGGGTGCGATACCCGCAATTGCGGAGTAACAAGACCAGACCGAGCTGCCCACCAATTGTGTTCGAGATTACCGAGAGTGTGACCCAGCGTGTTGCGTTGCCGGACGGGGCGATGCTTCTCTTTCAAGTTTCGCGCTCGGAGGAGAAATGTCGTCTATTTGTGGATGCGCGGTTGTTTGAAAAGTCTTTGATGATCGAAATGGAGCGTGCTTTGTCGTGCTTCTTGCATAGTGCCATGCTCGATCTTGACCAAGAGGTAGCTGCTCTTACGCTTCTCACTAAGGAAGAGGAGAAACGGATCTTAGTCGAGTGGAACAACACCATTACTGAATATCCCAAAGATAAACGTGCAGACCAATTGTTTGCTGATCAGGTGGTGCGCAGACCGGAGGCTGTGGCTGTTGTCTGGGGAGGTCAGGTTCTGACCTATTCGGAGTTGGACCAGAAGTCGTCTAGGCTGGCTGTCTCGCTGCGGAGGCATATTAGCCAGGGCGATCGGGTCGGCATCTATCTGCCGAGGTCCGGCGAGTTAATTGAAGCGCTTGTCGGCGTCATGAAAGCTGGTGCAACCTATGTTCCGTTAGACACTAGTTATCCGATCGCGCGGCTGAATGCTATAGCTGCCGAATCACATATTCGGCTCGTGCTAACTACTGTTGAAATGCGAAGAACACTGCAGTGCCAAACCGCATCAATGGTGATGTTGGAGGATCTTGAAGCTGAGAGCGCAGGTACGACCGAATATGCATCGCAAGAAACAAAACCGGACGAAGACGCCTACATCATTTATACGTCGGGCACTACTGGACGCCCCAAGGGAGTGCGCATCAGCCATCGCGCGTTGAGTAATCTGTTGTGCGCGATGGCGGATAAACCTGGTGTTTCCGAGAAAGATAAGATCTTCTCCTTGGCAAACTTCGGATTTGATATGTCGGTCCCGGAACTTTGGCTGCCGCTAATCACAGGGGGGCAGCTAGAGATTGTGGAGGAGATAGTCGCGCATGATGGGGCGGCCTTGATGGAGGTGATGAAGCGAGAGCGTCCATCACTCATGCAGGCTACACCAGCAACCTGGAAGATGTTGATTGCTGCGGGTTGGCAGGGCGATCCTGGGCTGCGAGCCGTATGTGGCGGAGAGGCGTTGCCTCCGGACCTCGGCAAGGAATTGCTCAAGCGCGCGGCAGAAGTGTGGAATGCGTATGGGCCGACGGAGACAACCGTGTGGTCGTCGATGGAGAAGCTGCAACCTGGGGAGCGGGTGACGGTCGGGCGGCCGTTGGCGAATACACGGTTTTATATCTTGGATAAAGATCTCAAACCGTTACCGCCTGGTGTGAGCGGGGATCTGTTCATTGGCGGGGACGGCGTCTCCTCAGGTTATCTAGATCAGCCTGTGTTGAACGAGGATAAGTTCATAGCAGATCCTTTCGATGGCAGGGCGGGCGAAAAGCTTTACAGGACCGGAGACCTAGGAAGGTATTTGCCTGACGGTCGGGTCGAACACCTGGGCCGCAGCGATAACCAGATCAAGGTGCGAGGTTATCGGATTGAGCCAGAAGAAGTGGAACATTACGTTCGCCGTTGCTCAGGAGTCCGCGACGTTGTTGTAGTCGCAAAGGACCGCAGCACGGAAGGTCGGCTTCTGGTGGCCTATATCGCAGCTTCGCCTTCTGAGGAAGTGCCTGATCGTGTGAGTTTGGCAACAAAGCTGCGAGAGGTTTTGCCGGAGTACATGGTGCCGTCGGCGTATGTGTTGCTGGAGTCGCTGCCGCTGACGCCGAACGGGAAGGTGGACCGGAAGGCGCTGCCGGCGCCTGAGCTGACATCGTCACAGAGCTACGTGGCGCC
>Ga0210396_10000491_pt1 | contig 52408 bp, 38 predicted proteins | sample IncBWH17OmetaG_FD_155466 | JGI IMG/M metagenome (GOLD analysis project Ga0210396, IMG submission 155466) | Forest soil microbial communities from Barre Woods Harvard Forest LTER site, Petersham, Massachusetts, United States - Inc-BW-H-17-O ... | reverse complement strand
GGCGACAGAAGCAGCTCGGCGTGCCAGGAATCGTGTTCACATCGAAAGGAGATGAACCTGTCTCCACCACAGAAAAACGACTTGACATCGACCGGCCTTCTCATGGAAGGCCAATGCACTCATTGAGCCGCCGCAAGGCCTAGTCTTCGCAAACGTGATTCGGAAGAGTATGGAAGGTGCATGAAGAGGAACGGAGTCGTCACGGATTCTGTGAGCTTTAAACTGTGTTTGGTGAGATGATGTCCTCGCGATCACGAGGGCATCGTCCGTTTATGGCGTATATACAAGGTGAAGGCCGCGTTCAGGGGACGCTCTTTCCGGTCGTCTTAGACGATCTCGTTCCTCTCGACCACATTTGTCGAGTGATCGACGCGTTTGTCGAACGGCTCGATATGAAGAAGGTCGCCTTCGAGCGTGCTCAGCCTGCCGAAACTGGCCGGCCCGGCTACGATCCGCGTGACCTTCTAAAACTCTATCTCTACGGCTATCTGAACCAGATCCGCTCTTCGCGTCGCTTAGAAACTGAGTGCCAAAGAAATGTAGAGCTGATGTGGTTGCTCGGACGTCTCTATCCCGACCATAAGAGCATTGCAGAGTTTCGCCGGCTGCACGAAGATGCAATCGTTGCGGCCGGTGCCGAGCTAGTTCGCTTCGCGCGGGAATGCGGCTTAATTCGTGGAGAGTGGATCGCTATCGACGGGTCGAAGTTTAGAGCGGTAGCTAGCATCGACGCCACACGAGAGCGAATGGAGCTGCGCCGCTATCTGGACAAGGTCGAAAAAGCGGATGAGGAGCAACATGCTTCTATCGACCAATCAGCAGTGCTGGCGGCGCTTGAAAAGCTGAGACAGCATCCAGAACCCGATGCGAATTTCATGTTGGTGCGCCAAATGGCTCTTCCTGCGTACAACGTGCAAACTGCAGTGGATGCGGAACATGCCATTATCGTCGCCCATTCCGTGACTCTTGACGCTTCAGATATTCGGTGTCTGAAGCCGATGGCTGATGCTGCAAAAGAAGCACTGGGGGTTGATACTCTTCAAGTAGTCGCAGACGCTGGCTACTCCAATGGAGAACAAATTGCAGGGTGCGAAGAGTCTGGCATTACGCCTTTCGTTCCGGTGATGCGCACGGTAAACAACCAGGGCGATGGCAAGCTCTTTGGCCGCACTGATTTCAAATACGACATAGAAACAGACAGCTACATCTGTCCCGGCGACAAGAGATTGCTGCGCAAGCACACGAATCTCAAAGACCGCTATACGATGTACAAGGCTTCGAGTGCTGACTGCGGAGCTTGCTCACTTAAATCGAGATGTACGCTGGCTTCACGGCGGGGCTTGGCTCGACATCTCTACGAAGACGCCCTGAACCGGATGGAGGCCCGCGTGACTCCGGAGGCGATGAGACTCAGGCGGCAGACCGTAGAGCATCCCTTTGCGACCATCAAATACCGGATATTCGGACACCCTCGTCTCTTGGTTCGTGGTTTGACCGGCGCAAAGAGCGAAATCGGCATTGCGACAATGGCTTATAACCTCAAACGGATAACGAAAGTGCTTGGTGCGGCCGCTTTGGCCGCACAGCTGCAAGTCGGCTGACAAGACCGAGCACCAAAGGTGTCCTCTCAATATCGAGAGTCGATTTGTTTCTTTTTCCGATCCTCAATTGATCCGAGTTTCGTAACGGTCTCGAACAGGGCGGCATTGCAGGCATCTCAAGGGGGAATTGCAGGCTGTTTATCACCAATCGCTCCTTCCGAGAGCACTACGGCAACACAGGCCCGATCCTTTTTTGGCTCAATCTCGAGAGCAAGGCTGAGGTGGACGAACTCTTCGCTGAGTGGAAGGCGGCGCAAGCGAAGATCGTCTCCGAGCCCGAGGACAAACCGTGGAAGCTGCGCGAGTTTATGGCCGCCGATCTTGATGGCAACCTCATTCGCGTCTTCTACGATTTCCGGCACGACATCTAAGAGAGCCACACACATCGCGCACAGTTGCCCCTCGTCTAACCGCTTTTAGCAACCGGAAGTCGGCTACTCGTAGTTAACTTCCGAGTAGCCCGTCAATCGACTGGAACTCGAAAAACTCAGGTCTGCCAGGACCGCTCAAGTTCATAAAAATTCAATAATCGTGCGTTTTGAACGCACAAAACTGTTTCAAGGCAAACCCAAGGCATCATTGCTAGATCTGTAGTTTCGACTTCGCGAAACCATCCCCGCAATTGTGCAACAGCCTGTTGCACAATTGCCAAGGACGGACTGGAAGAGTTTAGGCTGCTCCCCCACGGTTCAGCCTATTCCTGCTCGGTTAGGATTTTGGTAGCAAATTGGTAGCATTTAGCGGCGATTGGGCCGTTTTGGCCGACTGTACCGACTCATAAGTCATTTACCGTCAACAAAACGCCTATATCGTCGTTCCATGGCATGGAAGAGGTCATCGGTTCGATCCCGATCAGGTCCACCACATCCAATTGAAAATAAACAGGTTACGAGGCTAATTCGAGCAAGAGGCGCGTTCGAGCAAGGGCACAATAAGGGCACGCCGAGAATAGCCCTCATAGCATCGCCGGACAAACAAGCATTAGAAGAATTAAGCCCTCCGCTTTCGACGGTGGGCTGCTGATGTTAACTAGCCGCCTTAGCGACGAGGAACAATCCGCTGACGTGTTGCTGCGCCGCACGCTTAGCTTCCTCCTCGCCTTGCGCGTACAGTTCGAGAGCGAGTCGGGGATCAGCATGGCGCATGAGTTCTTGAATAACCTTCACGGCCTCCTTCTCGCTGCCAAGCAGTGTCGCCAGCGACCTTCTGAAGGTGTGCCAGCCGATCTTCTTGGCCAAATTCCATTGTCTAGGAGAGTGCCATCGCGACAATCAAATAGTTTCGGCAAGTGCAGCCACGTCCACCAAGGCATCCTCTGTTCCGTACAGACTCTAATCCTCGATTGATCGACCTGATGATCAACCGTTGCCGTGCCGGAAGAACAGAATCAAACTTCCAATAATCTTTCCAGCCTCGCCAAGACGGAATGCGCGGAAGTTGCTGGCACGCCAGTCAATTGCAATCAAATTTCATTCTCTACAGTTTATCCAGCATTACACACCCTTTTACCGAATAGCCGTTCAACAGATAACGACGGGCAAGATACTCATATCGACCGTCATTTTCTGATTGCGCGATCTGACTAGACTGCAATTCGTTCAATTGTTCCTACCAACCCTAAGTAAGAAAGTGCCCCGATCAAGGCTGTGGCGGAGACAAAGATAAGCGGACGCGTGAAGTCCTGCCCGTGGATTAATAATCCGATCGCGACCGGAACTACGATTGCACCCAAATTGCCTACGAAGTTGAAGACTCCACCAGTAAGACCGATAAGGTGCTCCGGCGCGATAGTCGAAACGAGAGACCAGGTAATTGAAGCAAAGCCGCTGCCAAAGAAAGCACAAGTAAAAAAAGCCGTCACTGAGATGGGGCTAAGAACGTAGTTGGCGCCCACAATTGCAGTAGAAAGCAGAAGCCCAGTAATGATGGGAACTTTGCGCGCAAGCGTAAGATCTACGCCTTGGCGCAACAGCCAATCTGATAAAAACCCGCCTGTCAGGACACCAATAAACGCGCCAAAAAATGGTATAGATGCCAGCACGCCGGATTTCATAAAATCCAGATGTCGATAGCTAACTAAATAGGTCGGGAACCAAGTCAAAAAAAACCATTGTGTGGAGACTAGCCCAAACTGACCTATGTAAATTCCCCATAGTTTTCGATGACTTAGAACTGTTTTAAGGTCCGGCCATATAAGCTTTTTGTTTTTGGCAATCCGCTGACTTAGATCAGGAATTCCCCCGTGTTGAGCAATCCAATCAATCTCAGCCTCGTTCACGCCGGGAAACTCTTTTGGATCGCGATACCAGTAGATCCAGACTACAGCCCAGATCAAACCGATAAGTCCAGTAACAATGAATACTGCTCTCCACCCAAACGAAACTTCTACCCATGAGAGCAGCGGTGTTAGAAAGGCCAGACCAACGAACTGGCCTGAAGTATAAAAGCCGATCGCGCCAGCGCGCTCGTTCTCCCCAAACCAGGTGGCAGCAATACGATTATTAATAGAATAAGATGGAGCTTCAAAGGTGCCCACCGCAAGTCTCAAAGTAAGCAATGCTGTAAAAGTGTTGGCGAAACCAAGTGCAACTGTTCCCAAAGACCACAATCCCAGAACAATGAAATAGAGTAGACGCGGATGCACTCGGTCGACAAAACGGCTCGCTGGAATCTGCAACAATGCATACGTCCAGCCGAACCCGGAAAATACAAAACCCATCTGCAGCGTATTCAGGTGTAGGGCGCCGGTAACTGCGGGCCCCACAATGGATAGGTTCGTGCGATCAAGAAAATTGATCACCACGATGACAAACAGCATGATAACGACTAGGAATCGTCGATTGCTTGCTGTTGACTGTGTTACCATTCGGCGAAACTCCCGTCAGCATGACGCCAGATCGGATTACGCCATTGGTGGCCAATGCGGGCACGATCGCGGACATATTCCTCGTTAATCTCTATGCCTAAACCAGGACCATTGGGAATGGTTACATAGCCGTCGACGTAGTCAAAGACTTGCGGATCCACAAGATAATCCAGAAGATCATTTGTTTTGTTGTAATGAATACCGAGCGATTGTTCTTGAATTGCAGCATTCTGACAGACTCCGTCGAGTTGAAGGCACGCTGCAAGGGCGATCGGACCCAGGGGACAATGCAACGCTAACGCGACATCATGGCATTCTGCCATCGCCGCAATCTTCTTCGTCTCCGTGATACCTCCAGAGTGCGACGGATCAGGCTGAATGATGTCGACATAGCCATCGTGCAGAATCTTTTTGAAATCCCAACGCGAAAAGAGCCGCTCGCCAAGAGCAATGGGAATACTGGTATTACTGACGATGTCTGCTAGAGCCTCAGCATGTTCGCTAAGAACCGGCTCCTCGATAAACATCGGTCGAAACGGCTCCAATTCGCGGATCAGAGATTTAACCATGGGACGATGCACACGCCCGTGGAAATCGATGCCAATCCCCAGATCGTTCCCCGCTACTTCGCGTATCGCTGCGACATTGGCGACGGCCGCATCGATCTTTGCGTTGGAGTCGATATAGTTCATCTCTTCACACGCGTTCATCTTGATCGCATGGAAGCCTCGCTCCATCGCATCTTTCGCATTTTCACCAACGTGGGATGGGCGGTCACCTCCAATCCATGAATAAACCTGAATCCGATTGCGTACCGGGCCGCCCAATAGCTTGCAGATGGAAACGCCCAGACTCTTGCCCTTGATATCCCATAAAGCCTGATCGATGCCAGCCAGGGCGCTCATATGGATGCCGCCGCCGCGGTAAAACCCACCGCGATAGAGCGTTGTCCAGTGATCCTCAATCGGAGATGGGTCGAGGCCGATCAGATATTGGGCGAGTTCGGAAGCAGCCGCGGCAACGGTATGTGCGCGCCCTTCAAGAACCGCTTCGCCCCACCCGCTAATACCTTCATCGGTTTCGATCTTCAGAAAGAGCCACCGCGGCGGAACGACAAATGTTTTGATCTCAGTAATCTTCAATGTGGCGCTCACTGAAAGACATTTATTGAAGGAATCTAGTACGTTGCGCGGCCGCCGCTCAAATCAAACACAGCCGCAGTCGTGAAGGAGTTTTCTTCAGAGACGAGCCATGCCACCATCGAGCTGACTTCATCGACTTTGAGGAATCTTCCGCGCGGAATCTTCGACAACATGAAATCAATGTGTTCCTGGGTAATCTGATCGAAGATGCGTGTCTTCGCAGCTGCTGGAGTGATGCAGTTTACGGCGATATTATTTGCTGCTGTTTCCTTACCAAGCGACTTAGTGAGCGCAATGACTCCGGCCTTGGCGGCGCTGTAAGCGGAGGCGTTTGCGTTGCCCTCTTTGCCCGCGATTGATGCGATGTTGACGATTCTGCCGTAATTCTGGCGGAGCATGAAAGGAACAATCGCGCGACAACAGAGGAAGACACCGGTGAGGTCGATGTCGATCACCTGTTTCCATGCGTCGATGGGATAGTCCCAAGTTTTATGATTTGGACCTGCAATGCCTGCGCTAGCGACAAGAATGTCGATCTTGCCGTACTTACTCAGAGTGGCTGCGGTCGCCGCTGCGACATTCTCCGCATTGGAGACATCAACCGCCTCTGCAGATACTTCGCCTTTATCGTGCAGTTGCTCTATCGCGATTTTGAGTTCGTTCGTATCTCTATCCCAGAGAGATACCGACGCTCCGGAAGCCAACAAGCGAGCAGCTATGGAGAAGCCGATGCCCTGGGCTCCTCCTGTAATGACGGCGTGACGATGATTCAGATCTATCTGATTCACAGTTCCTCAACTGTACAGCAGTTCTATTTCAATGTGGCATGAAGTCTTGCTTCGATCAGATCATCGGCTTCAAGTCTCCGAGCACTGTGGGAATCAGTTCCGATACGGTTGGATGAATGTGTACAGAGCGCTGAATCGTTGTATAGGGTGCGTGTGCGTACATCACGTCGAGAAGACAATGAACAGCTTCGTCTCCTCTAGTTCCAAGGATCGATGCTCCAAGAATCTGTCTGGTTTCGGCGTCGACGAGTACTTTCATGAAGCCGTCGGACTCGCCTTTTTCGACAGCGCGACCAACCTTCGTCATAGGTCGTGTTCCGATCAGCGCTCTTTTGCCGGACTCGCGCACGGCTGCTTCAGTCATGCCTATTCGTCCGAGTGGAGGATCGATGAAGAGGCCGTAGACAGGAATTCTGTCGCTCACTCTGCGAGGATCGTTGTCGAGAAGGTTTGCTGCGACGATCTCGAAGTCGTTGTAAGACGTGTGGGTGAATGCGCCCTTTCCGTTGCAGTCTCCGATTGCCCATATGCCGGGAACGTTGGTTCGTAGCTGGTCATCTACCAGGATGAATCCGTGTTTATCGCGCTCGACTCCAGCTTTGTCGAGGCCGAGGTCGTCGGTGTTCGGGACTCTGCCGACTGCCAGCAGTACATGGGAACCGATGCTGGCCGATCCATCCTCGTCGCAGTTGACGCCGACTGCGATGTCTTCACCGTGCATCGCCAGGTTAATGCATTCGGCATTCAAGCGGATTTTGATTCCCTCTTTCTCAAAGATCTCCTTGATGTTTGCGGAGACGTCTTCGTCTTCACGGTGGATGAGGCGAGTGGCCTTTTCGACGATGGTGACTTCGCTACCGAAGCGGCGAAAGATCTGGCCGAATTCGAGGCCGATATAGCTGCCACCCACGATAACCAAGTGTCGAGGCAACGTTTCGAGCTCAAGAAGGTTAACGTTAGTGAGGAAGGGCACCTTGTCGATGCCGGGCATGTCGGGCACCGCGGCGCGTCCTCCAGAGTTGATGAAGAACTGGTCGGCGGAGAGAAGCTCGTCGCCTACGCGCACAGTGTTGGCGGACTCGAAGCGAGCGTGGCCGTCGTAGACGGTGCAGTTCTCCATACCGCGCAACCAGCCTTCGACACTGTTACGCGATTTGAGCAGGATCTCGTCTTTACGCGCCTTTACCGCCTTCATGTCGACGGAGACTGCACCTTCGACGTTTACGCCGTAGGTTTTTGCGGTTCTCGCTTTGTGAGCCACGTAAGCGCTGGCCACCATGGCTTTGGTTGGGGTGCAACCGTTGTTGACGCAAGTGCCACCGAACAACTTGCGTTCGATGAAGGCGACCTTGCGGCCTGCCTGCGTGAGGCGTCCTGCGAGCGAGGGACCGGCCTGGCCGGCCCCGATGATGATGGCGTCGAAATGTGTAGGCATCTTAGGTGTGCGAGACGATGAGGTACGCGCCAACAACGGCGATAACATCTTCGAGTAGAGCGATGGGAAGATCGTTGCCTCCGATGGCTTTGACGAGACGCGAGCGAAACTCCGCTCCGCCGAGTGTACCCACGACTGCACCGACGGCACCGGCAAGGAGGCCGAGGACGAGGGACTCGTGCGAAGCTCCCAGGGCAGCTCCAGAGAACCCACCCATCACGATTCGGGTGATGAATTGCGGCGGAATTTTTCTACTGGGCGTGTTGGGCAGTTTATCGTTGACGATCTCTCCGAGCGCTGCCGCGGTTAAGAGGTAGCGCGTGATGGGAAGGCTGAGAAAGTGAAACGGCGTTCCTTCAAGGTGGATCCAACCAAGTCCTGCGGCCCAACTGACAAGAGTTGAGGCCGTCAAGGCACGAAGACCTGCGATGATGCCAATAAGGAATGCGCAGACAAGGATCGACATTCACACCTCTTCTCGGAAAACTGAATTTGTATTCCGATAAACCTACCACCCCTTCGATGAAGCAAGCTAAAAGAAGTTGTAGGCTGGCGCAGAAAAGACTGGCCTTTTGGCAAGTCCTCATTCCCTATAGTTCCCTTCCGATTTTTCAGCACTCTTTTGCCTTAAAGTACCCCCCCCCCCACTACATCTTTACAAGTCTTTTATATTCATATATTTAGCTGGATTTGAGTTTGCAAAATCGTCATTCTACAGGGGTTACGGTCAAATTCGTCTTTCTAAAGGAGTTAGCTGCAAAAATAAAAGCTCCGCATTTCTGCGGAGCTTTTTTTGCTTCTATATCCATTATAGAGAATTGGAAATAACTTTTGCGCAATCGATATATACTTTATTTTCAATAAGTTACCTCGGTTACGGACTTGACAAGCGATTTTACTGAGGATATTGCGATTTTATTTTGTAAATAATTGATTTTTAGGTATTTAGCTGAACCGGTCACCACCGTCTTATTCCACCTGAAAATGCTGGAAAATGGCCGACGGCCTGGAAGTACCATAGCCCAAGGAGTAGGAGTCGTGGCCACGCGTCAGCACAAGGTTCACACCCAACTCGGTCGGTCGGCCGTCCAGATCTTTGCCGCCAATGATCGGATGAACCAGCTTCTTATCGAACACCTTGACCCCAGCGTCTGGAGGGCCAAGCCGCCTGGCAAGGCCCGCACCATTGCGGCGATCTTCACGCACATGCACAATGTTCGCTGCAAGTGGGTCAGGCTTACGGCTCCGCATCTGAAAGTTCCGCCGCAACTCAACCGCACGCACTGCACACCGCAACAGGCGCGTGCAGGATTGGCGGAGAGCGCTGCCCGCTGTGAGGAGATGCTTGCGGAAGCGCTTGGTGGTAACGGGGGGCGGATCGAGAAATTTCACAGAGATGGTTGGGCTCCCGCGTGGCCGGTTGGCGTGGAGATGCTGTGCTACATGCTTTCTCACGATGCGCACCATCGCGGACAGGTTTGTATGCTCGCGCATGAGCTTGGATTTCCGTTGCCTAAGAAGGTAGCGGTCGGAATCTGGAATTGGGAAAAGCTATGGAGAGAGGGCGGGTCGCCTCGCGGCCCTGGCTACGACTCTTAAGGAATCGCCAGACGGGGATTACAAGATTGTTTTGCCGGCGAGCTGCTGCGAAATTTCGGGAGAGAGTGATTCCCTTCTCTGGGTAGTTCGGGCACACTCAGAGGATGGTGCGAGTTGGTGTGGACGAAACGCTTTCCGATGAGCTGCTTCGTGATTTTCCGCCTGAAGCAGAGGTAGTGCGGGTTCCTCGAGTGCCTTCGGGGACAGTGGATGTCGACTTCTGGATTCTGCCGTTTCATCGGCGGGACGTGGTGGAAGCGTTTGGGCATCTGCGAGGAGTAAGAGTCGTTCAAACGATGATGGCGGGCGTCGACTGGATTACGCCGTGGATACCCAGGAATGTAGTGCTGTGCGATGGGCGAGGGATCCACGATATTTCTACGTCAGAGTGGGTTTTGACGGCGATTCTCTCATCGTTGAAGCGGTTTCCAACGTATCGCGATATGCAGCTTAAGCAGTCGTGGAGGGGGCAGGCGTCTGTTTCCGACGGGTTTCGCAATGAACCGGGGCCGCAGGTTGGTGTGTACCGCGTGTTGGGCGAAGATCTTGCCGATAAGACGGTTTTGATTGTGGGCTATGGATCAATTGGTGCAGCGATTGAGGCTCGCCTAAAGCCTTTTGGCGTTAAGGTTTTGCGTGTTGCACGGAGCGCAAAGCGGGAGCCCATGGTATCGGCGGTGAGTGATCTACACAAACTGATTCCTGAAGCGGACGTAATTGTCGCGATTCTGCCCTTGACGGCGGAGACGCGTGGGTTGTTTGGTGCGACTGAGCTGGGGCTGATGAAGCCAGGCGCTCTGCTGGTGAATGCAGCACGGGGACCGGTGGTGGTGACGGATGCGCTGGTGGCAGCACTGGAGGAGCACCGGATTCAGGCGGCGTTGGATGTCACCGATCCCGAACCACTGCCTGAAGGACATCCGCTGTGGACGGCACCTAACTGCATGATTACGCCGCACGTTGGAGGATCGACTCCGGAGTTTATCCATCGAGCTTTTCGGTTTGGTGCGGCACAGGTGCGGCGGTTTATCGCGGGGGAGCCGCTGGAGAATGTGGTTACGGATGCAGGCTATTAGGTGATTGCGAAGATTCTGGTGGATTAAAGACACTGCCTGTCGCAAAGGTAGGCGACAGGCAGTGTGAATTACTGGACGGTTGAGGGGTCGTTTCGACCGATGCGTTACTCGTCTTCGTCCTCATCGTCGTCATCATCGTCGTAGACCTGATAGGTCGGCTCTTCGTCCTCGTCCTCATCCTCGTCTTCGTCATCCTCTTCGTCGTCGTCTTCGAAGTCATCGTCTTCGTCGAAGTCATCGTCTTCATCATCCTCGTCATCTACGTCTTCGTCTACTTCTTCGTCCTCGTCGTCATAGGCGGCGCGGAGGGATTCGGCTAGGTCGTAGTTGGGACAATCGGTGACGGAGAGGTCGCCGAAGAGAGGTACCGGGGCCGGGCCCAGGGGAAGCAATAAAGTGTTGATGTCAAAGTTCTGAGTCGCGGCGGTAACCATACAAAGTCTCCTGATGAATTTATGTACTGGGGTAGGATGCAGCAGATTGGAAAAGGTGAGTGTGAAAATCTGATTTTTGCATAGCTGGAGACGATTTGGGGGAGGAAAATTGCCTTCTGCCAGGTGGATTCGTTGATAGAGCACGGGTTCAGGAGATATAGGCTTCCTGAGGGGTCAGGTTCGGTGGACGCTTTTGCTGGTACATCCGTTCATCGGCCAGGCGACGGAGAAGAACCTCGTCGGTGGTGTCGTCGGGATAGATGGCTATGCCGACGCTGCCGGTGACAGAGAGAGTATGCCCGGCAACGTGGAAGGGTTTTTGGAGGGCCTGGGTGATGCGCTCGAGGCTGCGAACGGTGATGAGGTTTGGCGGCAGATCGCTGGGGAGATCGTTGGCGATAATGATGAACTCGTCGCCGCCGAGGCGGGCGAGAGTGTCGGGAGAGCGGATGGCGTTGCGAAGGCTGCGGGAGATGTGCTGTAGAAGCTCGTCGCCGATTTCGTGACCGAGGGAATCGTTGATCTGCTTGAAGCCATCGAGGTCGATCATGAGTAGCGCGGTGCGGGTGTGGTTTCGCTGAGAGTGGAGTAGTGCCGTGGCCAAGCGATCTTCGAAGAGGCGGCGGTTGGGGAGGCCGGTGAGGTGATCGTGGAAGGCGTACCAGTCGTTGCTGGCGACGCGGCGCTCGAGCATGACGAGGAGCATGCCGATGATGACGAGGAACTTCTCCATGTCCCAGATCTGGGAGGCGATGTCGTTGTATTCAGGATGGTTGGAGACCCAGGAGTGGAAGAGAAAGACAAGAGACCAGATGACGAATCCGGCGACGATGGCGTACTTGCCGATGCTTTTGCGAGGGAGACTAAGCTGGAAGACGATGGCGACGGAGAGGTAGAGAAAGAAGAGTCCGTAGTAGGCGGTGTCGCGGTAGAGAGAAAAGGAGACGGCGAACCACATGGGCACCCACGTAAGGATCTGGCCGAGAACCAGACGCCAGCCTTTGCCGAGCTTCCACGTGCGGACGAGGACAAAGGGACTGACGACTCCAAGGATGAGGCCGATAGCGATGGCGAAGTGGAAGGGCGCGGGCTCGCGGATATCGAAGCCGTACAGGGTGAGAACGACGGCGAGGGGCAATGCATTGACGACGATGTAGGAAAGCGTTGAGATACGCGGGTAGAGCGGACGCGCGGCTGCCCAGAGGAAAATCACTCCAGCAGCCAGGTAGGCATCGAGAGCGACGACGTGTGAGGGGTGATGCCAAGGCCCTTTGGGAACGTAAAAGGCATGGGCAACTGCTTCAACAAAGATGAGGAGAAGGCCGATGATCCATAGGCCGACGCCTTCCTGCGGATGGCGCCGACGCAGAAAGTAAAGGATGGTGAGAAGCGTGGCCAGGGCGACCATGTCAGGCAACAGCTGATAGTTCATTGCGCGGCCCCGCAGCTTCGTCGTGCTTGGGTGATAACGATAATCAAGGCTCCGGAAAGACTTCAAGTATGCAAACGGCAGGTTAAAGGATTGCTAATGATTGTAATTGCGATGATTGTGCGGGACGTTGGGTAGGGCTGCAATAGTATCAGGCTTCGGTAAACGGCTCCAACTGCTTTGCCGATGGTGGAGTTGTGACTAGGCTGACCAGGAAAAGGCAGAGGAGCGCGGAAATGAGGGCGGGGATGATAGCGTCGCGATGGCCGATTGCAGCGGGGAGGTAGGGTGCGGCTTTCTTCCACAAGACTGTGACGACGGTGCCGACGGCGATGCTGGAGACGGCGGCGGCGGCGGTGGCTCGGCGCCAGAAGAAGGCTGCGAGAATGACTGGGGTAAGTGCGGCCGCGTAGATGGTGTAGGCGTAGAGGGCTTTCTCGAGGACAGATTCGGTGCCGAGGGATTGGAAGAGCGCCCAAAGGCCGAGGAGGACGACCATGAGGCGGCTGACGATGAGGATCTTTTTGTTGGAGGCGTCGGGGGAGACGTACCGGACGTAGATATCGTTGACGAGGTTGGTGGCGGGGGAGAAGAGCCAGTTGTTGGCGGTGGAGATGACCTTGGCGAAGATGGCTCCCATGAGGAGGGCTCCGAGGAGGCGGAGGGGAGCTGAGGAGTCGGCGAAGGCGTGGAGGCCGCAGAAGGCGAGGATCTCGCGGGGGGCTTTGCTGACTTCGCCGGCGGGAAAGAGGACGGAGCCGGTGACGGCGATGGCGACGATGACTGTCTCGAGAATGACGGTGCCGATGATCCAGCCGATTACGGCGCGGGTAGCGTCCTTTTCGGATTTTGCGGAGAAGAATTTCTGGTACATGGATTGGTTGCCGAGGAGAAGAAGGCAGGTGGGAAGGAAGAGCTCGAGGCACCGGATGGGAGAGAGGTCGCCGAAGAGCTGGAAGTGAGAGGCGGGGAGAGCGGCATGGACAGCGGACCATCCTCCGGCCTTGTGGACAAGGGCGGGGAGGGCGAGGCACATGGTGACTGTGGCGAGCAGGCCGATGAAGAGGTCCATGTAGGCGACTGAGGACATACCGGCGATGGCAGTGAAGACGATGACGAAGGCGGCGAGTATGTATTGGCCGAGGACGGGGGAGATGACGTCGGGGAAGATGAGGTGGAGGATGTCGCCGCCGCCGATGAACTGGTAACTGGTGATGGCGGTGTAGGCGAGGAGGATGGCGATGACGCCGAGGACACGGGCGGCTTGATTGTAGCGGGCTTCGAGGAGGTCGGGGATGGTGAACTGGGCGAACTTGCGGGCGCGGGGAGCGACGAAGTAAATGAGCAAGAGGCCGGCCCATCCTCCGCCGGCCTGCCAGAGGGCGACGAAACCGTGCTTGTAGGCGTTTTCGGCGCCGGCGAGGAGGGAGCCTGAGCCGATCCAACTCGAGAGGAGCGTGAAGACGAGGACGAAGGCGGGGAGGGAGCGGCCGGCGACGAGGTAGTCGGCCTTGGTCTTGACTTTGCCTAGGCGGGCCAGAGAGACGGTGAGCAACGTAAGGACGATGATGGCCAGGACGGCGGCGTAGAGATTCATGTTGTTGTGCGATTTTATCTTGAGGGGAGGATTGTTGTTTTTACTGGGGGTTTTGGGGAAATTTGGCGTTTGGGCGTGGTGTTTTTGTGGTTAGTTTGTGGTTGATTGGATGGTAAAAGGCGGTTTGTGGATGACGCTTTTTAAGGGCTGTGGATTTTGCAGGGTTTTGGGATTTATTTGGGGTGGGATGCCTTCACTGCGTTCAGGATGACGACGGAGAGGGTGGTTGGAGGGGTTCAGGATGACGGCGGAGTGTTGGGCAGTGGAGTTGTGGGAGGGATGGATGTGAGGCGTTTTTCGGCGGCTGCGGCTTCGATCTCGCTGTTGATTTCGGCTCCGAGGAGAAGCATGAGGCCGGTGATGTAGAACCACATGAGAAGGATGATGACAGCTCCCAGCGAACCGTAGGTGAGGGAGTAGAAGTTGAAGAAGTGAATGTACAGGCGTAGGAGGAGTGAGGCGAGGAGCCAGAACAGGATGCCGATGGCCCCGCCGGGCGTGAGCCATCGCCAGCAACGTTGCTTTACGTTGGGCGCCCAATAATAGATGACGGCGAAAGAGAGAGCGAGGAGACCGGTTGCGAATAGCCAGCCGATGAGGCGGGAGATGATGGCGACAAGCGTGGCGAAGAAGTGATTTTCGATGGAGTGGCGGGCCAGGTGTGCGAAGAAGTCTCCACCCAGCATGCAGGCGAGGGTAAGGGTGACGATGCCGGAGAGGATGACGGTGACGCCGATGGCGGAGAGGCGCGCCATGAAGTAGGAGCGGGTTTCCTTGACCTTGTAGACGGTGTTGAGGGCCTCTTGAATTGCGGAGATACCGACCGAGGCGGACCAGATGGAGGCGATGAGGCCGAAGGTGAGTTTGCCGGAAGAGGAGGCGGCTGTGGTTTCGTTGAAGGTCGCGAGGACGGTGCCCAGCGCGGAGGTGGGGATGACGAGGGCCAGGTAGCGGAGTAGGTCGACGTAGATGGTCGAAGCGGAGCGGGCAGCGAGGCCGAGGAGCGAGCTGGCGCTGAATAGAGTGGGAAAGAGGGCGAAGAGGAAATAGAAGCCGAGTTCGGCGGCGCGACCGAGGAGGTTATCGGCGAGGAAAGACCTCCAGGTGCGTTTGGCGACGACGGCGAGAGGGATGCCCTGAAGGTTCCAAAGTGAGCGCAACGGTGAGCGTGAGACATAGTTCCAGATGCGCTGCTGCACGAAGTCAGGGGGAGGGCCGAGTGTGTGATCGACGCGGGTGATAGGGGTACCCTCGACAGGCGGCCACTTACGTCGCTGCTGATAGAGATGCGGGGAGCTTGTGAGATGGTAGCCACAGACAGATAGATTTGCGGGGTGCGTCTAATCTATAGATCTACTGGAGAAAATGCTCTCCTTTTATTGGTGTGAGAATGTTTCGATGGTGGCGTGAGCAACCGTTTCTGGTGACGAAGATGGGGCAGCTTTGGCGGCTGGCGCGAGAGAGCCATGCGGTGCCGATTGCCGGCTCTCCACGACCGCCGGAGATTGTGGAACCGGGAGAGCTGGGAGTCACTTTTATTGGGCACTCGTCGTTCCTGGTGCAGGTGAGCGGAAGAAATGTTCTGATCGATCCGGTTTTTTCGAAGAGGCTGATTCTGCTGAGGCGGCAGAGACATGCGGGGCTGCTGGTAAAGGAGCTACCTGCGATCGATGTGATTCTGCTGACTCATGCGCATATGGACCATCTGGATGTGTCTTCGCTGCGGAGAGTGGTGCGGGCGACGAAAAAGCTAACGGGCAAGGCTCCCGAGGTGGTGGTGCCGCAGGGAGTGGAGGACCTGGTGGCGAGACTGGGATTTGCCAAGGTGCATGAGACAGAGTGGTGGAAACGGTTGGAGGTGAGGGGGCTGGGAGTGACCATGACTCCGTGCCGACATTGGGGGGCGCGGCTGTTCAATGACAGGCACCGGGGGTATGGGGGATATGTGGTTGAGGATAACGGGTTCTCACTGTACCACTCGGGAGATACGGCTTACTTCTCGGGGTTCGCGGAGATCGGAAGGCGGCTAAAGCCGAAGGTGGCGTTGCTGCCGATTGGCGCATATTTTCCTGATAGCTACAGAGCGGTGCATACGAGTCCTGAGGAGGCAGTGCGGGGGTTTGTGGAGTTGGGCGCGGCCCGGATGGTCCCGATGCATTTTGGGACGTTCAAGCTGGGCCGGGAGCCGATGCATGAGCCGGTGGAGAGGTTAATGGCGGAGGCGAAGCGGCTGGGGATTGAGGAGAAGGTGACGGTGCTGGAGGAAGGGGAGATGATTCGGGTTAGCGTAAAAGCAGGTGCTGGGGAGTAATTACAAACGATGCAGTGGTGGGTACGGGAAGACCGTTGGGCGAGGGCGATAACGGAGAACAAACGCAAAGCAAAGACGAAATACAGGGATCCTTCGCTGCGCTTTGCTCGAGGGTCAGGATGACGACGTAAAACTTACAGTGGCAGCAACTACAACAACTGATCCCCTTCGGGGATGACAAACAAGAAAAAGCAACGTCAACAGCTGGCTGGTAAAGGTCTTATATTCCCACCTTAGGCGCGATGAAGCCGCGTCGAAGATGGAGCACCCAATCTTTGGGGCTGGTTTTAGGAAATCAACGGCAACAGCAACGGCAACGGCAAATACAGGGATCCTTCACTGCGTTCAGGATGACAACCTGAAAATTTAGCGTGATGACCGTAAAGTTTAGAGTGACGACCCTAAAAACAAACAAAAATCGGAAACCTTCGCTTTGTGGTTTTTAGGCGGCTTTTTTGCGAATTGATGTTTGGACTGCTGCTCTATGGCGGCGGGAGAAACGTTGCAGGATGACCTTGCGCGAAGGGTTTTCTACGAAGCGATAGACGAGCAGCGCGAGCAGGATGAGGATGGCGTAGGAGATCCAAGGGTCGAAGACTGCTATGTGCAGGCGCTCTGGAATGCGGTAGAGATGAAGCAGGATATAGACGTTGAAGTGAAGCAGGTAGAGACAGTAACTGCTCTCACCGATCATCAGAATCGGCTTCCAGGCAAAGATGGATGAGATGGGATGCGGTCCGCTAAGACCGAAGATCATGGCGGCGAACAGAGGGAGCAGCAGGCCGCCGTGCATGACGAGATATGGGACGTGCGGAGAGACTCGGTAGAAGAAGACTCCGAGGGCGGCCAGGGAGGCTGCCGCAATCGCAAACCGCTGGCGCTGTGTGATTGAAAACACAAGCTGCAGGCGCGCTAACGCTATGCCCGCCAGAAACGTGCAGGCGTAGGGCAGAGGGGTGTATTTGAGGAAGCGGATCCACGTGGTGGAGGTGTAACGCGTGATCGGTCCGGTGATGTTGTCGGGGTTGAAGTGGAGATAGAGTTGGGACGGAAGCATGTTGCCGATCCAGAAGAGAAGGATCAGAAAGATGAGACGGGAGGGCTTGCGGGGCCAGGGTAGACGAATCAGCCAGGGAAACGCAGCGTAGAAGACGACCTCGCAGGAGAGGGTCCAGGCGACGGTGTTCCAGAAGGTGGCCAGCGTGGGGCTAAGGCCTTGCAGGAGCAATGGCGTGAGAATCATGCCAGTCCAGAATTGACCGGCGGGGCGTGCGTGCCACTCGAGCTGGACCATCTTCAGAGAGATGATGAGGACCAGCAGATAGACCGGATAGAGGCGGGAGAAGCGGGCCAGCCAGAACTCGCGTTTATTGAGAGAGGGGCCGCGGTCGAAGTAGTTGTAGGTGAGGATGAAGCCTGAGATCAGAAAGAAGACGTTGACGAAGACGAAGCCGTTCTGAACGAAGGGGCGCAGCAGTCCGAGATGAGGCGGAGTGAAGTGAAAGAGAACAATGTTGAACGCGAGCAATGTGCGAATGCCAGTAAGGGCCGGGAGAGACGGCTTGCGGACTGGCTTAGCGGCATTTACGCGGGGCGTTTCCAGTTCCTGCGTGGTTCGGGGCTCAAGGGTGGCGATCATTCTGTCTTCAGGGCAGAGCTAATAATTGGATGCGTTGGGCTCGCGATGCAGACAGCAAAAGCACCCATAAGATAAGACGCACAAGGATGCCAAAATGCTGACGAAAAGTCGTTATTTTTGAAGGATTTCTTCGTTTTTTCAGGCGGTCACGAGAGAGCCGAGCTTTTCGCCGCTTACGACACGGACGATGTTGCCCTGCTCACGCATGCTGAAGACCATCATGGGCATGTTGTTGTCTTTGCAGAGAGATACGGCGGTGGTATCCATGACGCCGAGACCGAGGCGCATGATGTCGTTGTAGGTGATCTGCTCGAAGCGGGTGGCGTTGGGATCTTTCTTGGGGTCGGCTGTGTAGATTCCGTCGACTGAGGTGGCCTTGAGAAGGATGTCTGCCTTGATCTCCATGGCGCGGAGGCTGGCTGCGGTGTCGGTTGAAAAGAAAGGATTGCCGGTGCCAGCCGCGAAGATGACGATGCGGCCCTTCTCTAGATGGCGCATGGCGCGGCGGCGGATGTAAGGCTCGGTGACCTGATGCATCTCGATGGCGGACATGACGCGGCAGAAGAGGCCGCGCTTCTCGATGGCATCCTGCAAGGCGATGGCGTTGATGACGGTGGAGAGCATGCCCATGTGGTCTGCGGCGACGCGATCCATGTCGATGGCCTGTTGGGCTACTCCGCGAAAGAAGTTGCCACCGCCGACGACGATGCCAATCTCGCAGCCGAGAGCGTGAACGGCTGCTATCTCCTCGGCTACTTTGTGGATAAAGATGGCGTCGATGCCGAAACCGCGGCCTGCGGCCAGGGCTTCACCAGAGAGCTTGAGGAGGACTCTTTTGTACATGTCAGATCTAAGTATCGCATGGTCTGAACACCGGATGCAGGCAGTTGGTGTTCAGATCTTGCGGCCCTCAAGCATCTAGACGGATAAAAACGGCATCTTTCCTGACAGACTCTCATGAAGACATCTTGCTGCCGCTGGACAGAGAACGATATCAGTTCAATACTGACTGCACTCTGAAACCGACTTGCATTGCCCTGAGGAGAACCTCTTGTCATCTGCTACGAGTCGCATGGCACCTGTCTGTGTTGGCTTATACCTGCTGATGAGCGTTGTGGTTTTTTTCGCTATCATGCACAGGACACACGGGCATTTTGTCTACACGCTCGATGACCCCTACATCCATCTTGCACTAGCCGACCAAATCTCCCACGGTCACTACGGAATCAATGCCGGGGAGTTTTCTTCTCCCTCATCGAGTGCTATCTGGCCTCTGCTTCTCATCCCTTTCGCCAGTAAATCCTGGCACGTCTTTTTGCCACTGGTCTGGAATCTGCTGTTCGGCACGTTGGGCGCATGGTTGATCGGAACGATGATGGATCGGTGGCCAAGCCGCAATCCAGGCAGCAATAACGATCGATGGCAGCAGGTCATTACTGCCGGCTTGCTCATCATGGTTGCCAACCTGGTCGGATTGACCTTTGTCGGCATGGAGCATGTGCTGCAGGTGCTGCTGGCTATAAGCTGCGCCTTTGCCATAATAGAGGCGCTGCGCGGACGGCCGATTCCTGCGTGGTGTCTTGCTGCCGCGGTGATCGGCCCGATGGTACGGTACGAAAGCCTTGCGATTACTGTGGGCATCGTCATCTTGCTGATTGGCCTGGAGCAGCGCAAGACTGCGATTGCCATTCTCGTGCTGGCGATTGTTCCTCTGATCGGGTTCGGCTTTTTTCTTCACTCGCATGGGCTCCCCATGCTGCCGACGTCGGTGCTGGTGAAGGGCGGGGCCTCCGACCCTCATGTATCGCGGGTAGTGACGTTCATCAGGATCTTCAAGGTGGCCGTAAGCCAGGCCATAATGGCCAGTGAGCGCTGGCCTATGGTCATCTTGCTGGCTGTATTTTTCTGCCTCGCATGGAAGGAGGCCGACCGCGTGCGCAGGTATTCCTTTTTCGGGGTCGCTGCGGTCGTGGGACTGCAATTACTGATCGGCAGGTTCGGATGGTTCCATCGGTATGAGATCTATGCCCTGGCTTTTGCTGCGATGGTCTTCATGCATGTGGTGGCAGAACGCCCGAGGTTTATGTATGGCTACTTTGTGATGGGACTGCTCTTCCTGGGAGGGCTCTCAATTACCGCGACTTTGTCGTCGGGGCGGGCGGCGGCCGAAATCTACGGACAGCAATATCAGATGCACCGCTTCATCCATGACTTTTACCGTGGGACGTTTGCGGTCAACGATATTGGCCTGGTCAGCTATCTGAAACCAGACGACGAGGTCGTGGTCGATCTGTGGGGGCTTGCATCGCCTGAGGCCGCACGCCAAACAATCAAGGATGCTCCGTGGCTGCGGGAGATTGCACAGCGCCATGGGGTATCGCTGGCTATGATCTATCCAGAGTGGTACAAGTCTCTTCCTCAGGAGTGGACGCCCCTGGGTAAGCTATGCCTGCCGGGCAATCCGGTGGCAGTGGATAAGGGATGCGTGGTGTTCTACAGCACGACTGCCGCGGCCCAGCTGGAGATATGGAACAGCCTGCAGCGGTTTGCGCCTACGGTGCCCCCGGGAGACAAGTTCGTCTTCTTTTCGAGGGGGAACGGATATGAGTCGCCGTAGCCCGTGCCGATGCCGATGAGAGCAAAGAAAGAGCCCAGGCTTTTTCGCCCGGGCTCTTAGTGTGTGAATAACAGTAGAGTTATTCGGCGGCTTCGGAAGCTACCTGTGCGGTCTGTGCTACGGTCCAGTTCGGGTCGCCTACCTTGAAGCGGGCGAAGCGACGGACGCTGATGTTTTCACCGAGCTTCGCTACCTTGGTGGCGATGATCTGGGCGATGGTCTGGGTCTGCTCCTTGATGAAGGGCTGCTCGAGGAGGCAGACCTCTTCGTAGAACTTGCTCAGCTTGCCTTCGAGCATCTTCTCGATGATGTTCGCGGGCTTGCCGGTTGCGGCAGCCTGGGCGCGGTAGACATCCTTCTCGCGCTCGAGGTCGGCTGGGGTGACGTCTTCCTTGCGGACGTAGCGGGGGTCGACAGCAGCGATGTGCATGGCGATGTCGCGGAGCAGCTCCTGGAAGTCAGGGGTGCGGGCGACGAAGTCGGACTCGCAGTTGAGCTCGAGGAGAACGCCGATCTTTCCGCCGGCGTGGATGTAGGTTCCGACTGCGCCCTCGTTGGTGGTGCGGGAGGACTTCTTGGCGGCCGAGGCCATGCCGCGCTTGCGGAGGACGACGAAGGCCTCCTCCATATCGCCTTTGGCTTCCTGGAGAGCCTTGAGGCAGTCGCCCATGGGGGCGCCGGACTTTTCGCGGAGTTCCTTGACGAGTTTTGCGTCGATCTTTACGGCGGTATCAGACATGTAGATTTCCTTGTATGGCGGTTTCTGCGAAAGGGGGCGCGGGCTGAGGCCCGCGCCCCCTTTCAAAATAATCAGAAGCGGTTACGGCAGTGATAATGCGGTGCCATTCCGCTGTTTCGAAGCGATTAAGCTCCGGTTTCGGCGATTGCGGTCTCGGGCTCGTCGAGCGATGCCGCAGCCGGGGCCTTGCGGATGTTGCCGCCGAGGACTGCTTCGAGGTCGACGTTGTCGTCTTCGTCGCTGTCGGCTGCGGAGATGGAGGCCTGAATCTCGTTGGCCTCGCCCTCTTCGCCGATGTGCTCGGGTGCGATTTCGGCCTGGTCGACGTCGGCTACTTCGGTAGCGAAGGCGCGCTCGGAGACCATCTGTGTGCCCTCGTAGGCCGAGTCAGCGATCTTCGTGGTGAAGAGGCGGATGGCGCGGAGAGCGTCGTCGTTGCCGGGGATAACGTAGTCGACAACGGTGGGATCGCAGTTGGTGTCGACGACGGCTACGACCGGGATGCCGAGCTTGCGGGCTTCAGCGACGGCGATGGCTTCGTTGTTCGAGTCGATAACGAAGATGGCGTCGGGAAGGCGCTTCATGCTCTTGATACCGGAGAGGTTGGTCGAGAGGTGCTTGCGCTCGCGCTCGAGCTTGATGACTTCCTTCTTGGTGAGCAGCTCGTAACGGCCGTCGGTGGACATGTCGTCCAGTTCCTGGAGGCGCTTGACCGACTTCTGCACGGTGACCCAGTTGGTGAGAAGACCACCGAGCCAGCGGCTGTTGATGTAAGGCATGCCTGCGCGGTTTGCTTCTTCAGCGACGGCATCCTGCGCTTGGCGCTTGGTGCCGACGAAGAGGATGAGCTTGCCGGTGGAGGTAAGGTCGGTGACGAACTTCGACGCTTCCTTGAACATCTTCAGGGTCTTCTGAAGGTCGATGATGTAAATGCCGTTGCGCTCGCCGAAGATGTATTCCTTCATCTTGGGGTTCCAGCGCTTGGTCTGATGCCCGAAGTGAACGCCAGCTTCGAGCAGTTCTTTCATAGTGATATTTGCCAATGTGGCTCCTTAGTGAAGACAGCCGGGGGAGGATACCGGTGCCTGGATTGATCCCGCGTGGACCCTGTGGGTCTAAACCGTACGGGAGATTTGACTCCTTACCTCAGGCGAATGAGCTACGTGAGGGTGTTGCGAGCCGATGCCGGACGAGATGTCCGGCATCGGCTAAATCTGCGAGGGCCCATAGTGCGGCGCAGCGCCAGACTCCAAGAATTAGCGCTTGGAGAACTGGAAGCGGGCGCGAGCACCCTTCTGACCGTACTTCTTGCGCTCCTTACCACGCGAGTCGCGGGTAACGAGGCCTTCGGACTTGAGCGCTTTACGCAGCTCAGGGTTGAACACCATCAGGGCGCGTGCGATGCCGAGCTTGACCGCGTCGGCCTGGCCCATGACGCCGCCACCGCGAACGGTGGTGATGACGTCGAAAGTCTCGCCGATGTCGGCGATGCCGAGCGACCGCTTGGCGGCGGCGCGCTGCTGTGCGGTTACGAAGTAGACGTCAACTTCCTTCTTGTTGACGGTGAATTTGCCGCTGCCCGGGCGCAGGAAGACGCGCGCGATCGAAGACTTGCGGCGGCCGGTGCCATAGTACTGGACGAGATCTGCCATGATGCTCCTTGAACTTTTCCGCGAGCCTGAGCCCGCTTAAACCTTAGTTAGCCGACGATTTCCATCGGCTGGGGCTGCTGTGCGAGGTGTGGGTGCTGTGCGCCCTTGTACACCTTGAGCTTGGTGGCCATCTGGCGACCGAGCTTGGACTTGGGAAGCATGCCCTTGACGGCCTGCTCTACGATTGCCTCGGGACGGCGCGCGAGGAGCTTGACGAAGGACTCTTCGCGGAGACCACCGGGGAAGCCGGTGTAGCGGCGATAGAGTTTCTGGTCAGCCTTGAGGCCCGTGAGGACGATCTTTTCGGCATTGATGATCACGACGTGATCGCCCATATCGATGTAAGGCGTGTAGAGGGGGTTGAGCTTGCCGGCGAGAACAGAGGCGGCGTGGGTGGCGAGGCGGCCGAGGGTCTTGCCGCTGGCATCGAGCACGTACCACTTACGCTTGATATCTTTGCCGCTCGGAATCGTTGTGGACATCGTTTGGGTTACTCCTTGGTTCTGCCGTCTTCAATGTTCGGCGTGGTGCATGAAGAATGGTGAAGCTGATTTTTGAAGCGTCTTGCAAAATTTACTGATTACCGGCGAAGAGCGAGCGTGCGAGCATAACAATGCTCAGACGCAAAAGAGCTAAACCGCCGGGGTTGCGCAACAAGGCCTGATACCTGGGCTTGAGGAGTGGGTGCTTTGGGGGTGGCGAACTATCTGCCCGCCCCGGGTGGATCCACCACGGTCCCGATTGCCTGATCCGTAAGAAAACACGGACGTACAGACGCGAGACTGCGCGAGTCTTAAGAATAGCCGAGTCCTGTGGAGGAGTCAACGATAATGAGAGATTTTGCCGGGTTAGAGGCTGATGTTGGGGAACTTAGCTTTCCGTGAATCGAAAATTATCGGATGAAGCTTCCCGAGGGATGGGTCTCTGTCGAGCAATATAAGTCTAATTGAATAAGTAATTTAGCGGCTCTTCTTGATTTACCTTTCCCTGTTTCTGGCGATCTCTATTCTATAGAGAACGAAGTGCTGTGCAGGCCTGATCCAAATCCGCAGGCTTTTTTCCGAAGCAGAAGCGGAGGATATTTTCGCCGCGGCCATTAGTGAAGAAGGCTGAGCCGGCTACTGCTGCAACTCCGGTGGCGGCGAGAAGCGTTCGGGCCTTCTCGCGGGCGTTAGTGCCTGCGATGCGAGAGGCGTCGGCGAGGACGTAGTAGGCGCCGTCGGGGATGGATGGGGTGAGGCCGGAGTCGGTGAGGGCGGCGCAGAGCTGGTCGCGCTTGAGCTGGTATTCGGTGGAGAGAGATGTGTAGAAGGCGGAGTTTTGGAGTTGGCGGAGGCCTTCGGCTGCTCCGTATTGCAAGGGAGCGGGGCTGCAGACGTAGGTAAGGTCGTGGAAGTAGCCGATGGCGGAGATCCATTGAGGATCGGCTGCGAGGTAGCCGATGCGCCAGCCCGTGATGCTGAAGGTCTTCGAGAGGCCGGAGATGGTGATCGTTCGCTCGGCCATTCCGGGCAAGGTGGCGAGAGAGATGTGGCGGTTGCCGTCGAAGAGGAAGTACTCGTAGATCTCGTCGGTGAAGACGAAGAGGTCGTGCTCTATGGCGATGTTAGCGAGAGCTTCGCACTCGGCTTGTGTGAAGATTTTGCCGGATGGATTGGATGGCGTGTTGACGATGATGGCTCGGGTGCGCGGTGTGATTGCGCTGCGGAGCGCGTCGAGATCGAGTTGCCAACCGGGCGCAAGGAGCGAGACGATTACGGGCTGGATTCGAAGAGACATCAACGTGCTGACGTGATAGCCGTAGAAGGGCTCGAAGACGATTACCTCGTCACCGGGGTTCAGCAATGCAAGTAGAGATGCGTAGAGTGCGCCGGTTGCGCCGTTGGTGACGAGGATCTGGGTGTCGGGATCGGCAGAGATACCGTTGTATTGCTGGAGCTTCTGAGAGATGGAGTAGCGGAGTGTGGCGATGCCATCGAGACGGGTGTAGATGTTGTGGCCCGCGTGGATTGCCTCGATGGCGCCGTTGGCTACCGGCAAGGGGAGTTCGGTATCGCAGATTCCCTGTGCGAGATTGATGCCGCCTACGCGGTCGCACTCGACGGACATGGCGCGGATCTCTGACTGGATGATGGTAGGGGCGATATCGCTAAGACGAAGGGCCGAGGTTTTTAGAGCTGGCATGTTTATTCCCGCGGGTTACAACTTCCTTTGGATGATAGTTCATCGCTGAGAGGCGTGGCTAAGTGATGGCTACTTAGCTCGGACTCAGCTGTTGTGTCTGTAACGATAAGGAACATAGCTGCACCATTCTTTGTGCTAAACTTCGCTCCACCAAAGGGATGGGAACATGTTTCCCTCTGTGCTGATAGCACGTTACTTTCTCTCCTTGTAGTCGGGCCCCTGCATCCGAAATTATTTCCGAGGGTCGCAGCCATGCGCGCGAGACGACACAGATGAATAGAGGGTTAGGAGCGACAGGTATCGGCGCGGCTGTGTTGGCCGGAGCGATGATCCACTTCGGAGTGTTCCCTGCTGCAAGGCCGTACGGGGATGACACGGCAATAAAGCGTAGTGGTGCGCCGGAGAAAACTCATAGCGGCGAGGGTCCCTGGATTGCGTCTTGTAAATACTGGGCAGAATCGCGATGGGGAGATGTTCCTGACAAAAAGGGAGCGCCGGAAGTGCACGTCTCGATCAATGAGGCGAACAACAAATTCGACGCGAAGATTGCAGGGACCAGCGAAACGGAAGGCTCCGGGAACGGATGTGAACGCGAAGGTGATGCATGGGGCATCCCATCGTCAACCAGCGCGACAGCAGATGTGCATGAAGCGGACGTACGCGCCATCATTGCGACTATTCCTGATCCGATTCACAGTCATTTCGCGCTTGAATTTGACCGCACGATCGATGCATTGATGCAGGCGGCGGCGGACAATCGCTATCTCGGGAGCAGTTACTGGCTTCCCTGGAAGACCGTGCCCGTCTCTGCGACGACTGGTGCATCATCGACGACCGCAGCGCAAACCGAAGAGGACCGTAAACGAGAGCAGCAGCCCGGCCTCATCATCCTCAAATACAACCCTCGTGATGATGATGACGAAAAGAAAGACCTCAAGTGGACGGACTATCATCGCGTCGTCTATCTGTTTCTAGTTGCCGAATCACCGTCGCTCGGTGTGGACGGCAATCAACTTCGTAACGCGCTTAAGTACGAAGGCGAGCTTCAGAGCAGACATCACGCAAGGCTTTCGATGGGCGATGACAACCTTCTTGCCGTCGTGGGTCCGAGGTGGTCTGGGTCAGCAGCCTCTCTTCGCGAAGGAATCAACAATGCAAAAATCGACGGTGTTGCCGGAGTCCTCGCTGCCGGAATGACGTCGACGCAGGTCGCGGCGGATGAGATTAATTCGCCAATGCTGACCAAGCCTATTAGCTATATTTCTTTTGGAGAGAATGCGCGATTTGAAGCGGACCAACTCGCTTTGGCGTTTAGCAATTCAGCGCCGAGGCTGTCCGATGTTCACGTAGCTGTTTTGACCGAAGACAATACCGTATTCGGAGAAGCAAATACACCTAAGCCGGGCAGGCAGGCATCGAAGATAACGTATATCCGTTTCCCTCGCGAAATTTCATTGTTGCGGAATGCGGAGACCGATCAGAGTGGGAAATCCACTTCAACGAGTGAAGCCCCCACTCCCTATCTCAGTTTGTCGCTCAAAGACACGAATGCGGATGACACGATACCGCGATTCTCCTCTACTCAGACGCCGCTCTCGCAGGAGGCGCAGTTGATGGCTATAGCTCATCAACTGCAACGAGATCATACGGACTTCGTTCTTATAACAGCGTCGAACATCCTTGATGAATTGTTCCTCGCGCAGTTTCTTCGCCGTGCCTGCCCCGATGCCAGACTTGTCTTCTATAACGGCCATGATCGGCTGGTGGAACGCGACGTTGACAATGCTCAGTACATTGGCTCGATCAGCGTTACCCCTTTCAGCCTTAGCTCGCTTGAAAGGTCAGGTTCATCCAGTCGTGCGTTTCCTGATTCACAGTCCGAGGGAATCTATAACGCAGCCAGCTATATATTCTGGAGGGGTTCGCGAGACTTGAAGCAACAAAGGCCGCTCGTGCTTGCCGGCTATTTGCATGGATCGATGGGCGAATTGCAGGCGCCGTTGTGGGCTACGGCGGTAGGTAGCGATGGATACTATCCTCTTGGCGTTCTCAACCCGTGTTCGAGTGACTCACTTCAACTCGTTCCGAGTATCTACTCTGGACGAGTGGAGAAATGCGGTGAGGTTTCTACTGGATCTAAATTAGCCACAACATCCGGAGTTGCATACACGCCTACGTTCTTACCTGAATCTGTCAATGCAGCACCCTCGCTGCAGTGGTCTGTCGTTTGCGTGCTTATAACTTTGCTTTGCATAGGACATACGAGTCTCGTATGGTCGGCTCGATACTGGTCGCCGTTTACTCGTGATCTTGCGGTTTGCCAGAACGACCAGCCCCGCCGCAGGACGGTCTATATCAACATTGGAACCGCCATGCTTTTTTGCATAGCCTGTGTGATCGCCGTTCCGATGCTTTCTGTAGCTTTTCCAGCTTATTGCCCGTACGTTAAATACACCCACGACGGACGCAGTTTTATTCTTGCCCTGGTTACGTTGCTCGCGGGATTCGGCGCTGCGGTTGTGACTTTGATAAAGACGCGCCACTATCTGAAGCGCTCAACGAACTGTACGGTAAACACTCCTGCGTGGCTCTATCCGATTTTTAATTGGACGGCTCTTGCTTCAGCTATCGCCATTCCAATCGCCTGGACGATCATATGCCGACAAAATCATGAGTCTGGTTCTGACTCTTGTGTCGGAATTTTTTTCAGTTATCGCTCTCTCCATCTGGGCAGCGGTGTCTCTCCGGTCGTTCCGGTTCTGCTTCTTCTTGTTGCGTGGTATCTCTGGGCTATATGTCAGACAGCGCGCCTTCGCTTCTCGACGCTGAGCAGGCCTCGCCTTCCAAAACGAGTTGGCCCCAAGGGTTCTTATCCCTTGTTCGTTGCTGACTGTGATCTGGAGGCATGTGAAAGTCCCATCCACTCTTGTCTCTTCAAAAACATTACGTGTCTGATGATCACGCATGAGATCGTAAGTCGCTTTACGGGATGGAAGACCAGAACGTTGAATTGGATTTTCTTTCTTACCTGCCTGGCATTGTTCGTGACCGGCATTTTATTTGGCCGCATTCAAAGTCTGGAACGGCTTCTGCATTCTGGTCACTGGCCTACTCTGTATGAGGCTTTGGTTGCTGCACTCTTTTTTCCGCTTCTTGTGATTGCTCTGACGGGCTGGCTGCGGATGATCTGTATTTGGGGATCTCTCAGCCGAGGCGTTCTTGAGCCGCTCGAACGCCTTCCTATACGCTTCGCTTTCAATCGCATCAGCGAAGTTGGATGGGTGACCATGCTCTCGCAGAGCAGTCTCCATATTCGGTGGCGTGACATGGCCCGCTCGGGAGAGTCGCTTCGCCAACTCCTTAACAATCCCGACTTGCAAACAGAAGTTGGTGACGCGAAGCGCTGGCAGAGTATGTCAGACCTACAGAATGATCTTGTGGCGATCATCATGGAACTGCGCGAACGTATCGGGATGAAGTATCCGCCGGAGCCGAAGAGAAAGCTGGGTCTTCCGCTGGACGATGATGATCTACCAGATGCGCATCATGGCTACGACCTTGGTTATATCTACGAGATCGAAATGACCTACGCGAAATTCTGCGAGTTACTGCTTGAATATGTTCTGCTTCCTTACTGGAAAGAGAAACGCATTGGCTTCGTTGATGATCATGGAGATTCACCGGATCCTGAGATCAAAGCCAAGTGTGAGAGTGATGCTCCTAAAGAACCTCTCCATATTCGCCTGGCAGAGGAACTGCTGGCAGTTCGTTATATTGCGGTCATACGATCGGTGCTGGTCAATATTCGCTATCTCATGATGTTTATTTCGTTGGCGTTCGTCTTAGCGATCATCGCGTGGAACTCCTATCCCTTCGAGCCACATCGGCTTATCGACTGGGGGTTTACGATCCTGCTCGCCTTCCTTGGAATCGGCCTTGTGACGGTCTTTGCGCAGATGCATCGCAATGCCATCCTAAGCCGCATTACGGATACCTCGCCGAACGAGTTGGGCTGGAGTTTTTATATCCGTATCATCACCTTCGGAGCAGTCCCCGTTCTTACGTGGTTCGCCTACCAGTTCCCAGAGGTGGGCGGAAGCCTGTTCAAGATCCTTCAGCCAAGCTTGCAAGTAATCAAGTGATCGCCGGGTCTTATATCTTGAGGAAGATGCGGCGTCGATAGAGCATGTAGATTGCAAGCCAACAGAATCCAACAAAACCAAGCGAGTAGACGAGCGAAGCGAACGAGGGGTTTGGGATGACCGCGAGGATTTTGTAATAGATCCACCGCTGCAGATGGATGCCGGGTTGGGGATGTATCATCCCCATTACGCCGGGTAGAAGCTCAGAGAGAATATATGCCGCGATGGCATTGGTGCCGAAGACCAGAAATGGCATGAGCCATTTCCGTCGCGCAGGTTCGGGTTTGCCTGCTCCTCGTATATCTACGATCCAGATGGCCAGCGCGAGAAGCAGAAGGCTCCAACCTGCGGCAAAGAGGACATAAGAACTTGTCCACAACTTCTTGTTGATTGGGAAGGCGTAGTTCCAAAGGCCCCCCAGAAGCAATCCTGAGACACCGGCGATAGCTATGCCCCGGGCCTTTTCTCCAATGGTTCGGCTGGTTCGCAGCCAGAGGCCGGTCAGCATGCCGAAGAGCGCCGTTGCCAAAGCCGGAAGTGTACTCAGCAGTCCTTCGGGATCGCGGGTCCTCTCATAAAGATGTGGAGCAGAAAATATCTGGCGATCGAGCCATGCGACCAGGTTTCCATCAGGATCAAGCAGGGGAACATCGTGTGTTGGCACACCGAATCCTGGAACCGGAATGAAACGCATGATCGCCCAGTAACCGACCAGCGCGGCGATTGCGATGACTGCCTTGTTTTTCCACGAGGCGCTGATCAGGTAGAGCACCGAGATGACGAAATAGCAGACCGCTATGCGTTGCAGTACGCCGTAGACTCTCAAGGTGTTGATATGAAATAGAGGGAAGCTGTTGACCAGCAGACCGAACAGGAAAAGAATCACTGCTCGTCGTAGAGCATGCCAAAAGATTGATTGTTTGGTGGCGCCCTTGGCTAATCTGGCGGCAGTTGAAAATACGGTTGAGACGCCGACAAGGAAGAGGAATGTGGGGAAGACAAGATCCGTGGGCGTGAAGCCGTTCCAGGATGCGTGCTTGAGTGCCCAGTAGGCGTTCCGCTCGTCGCCATTGTTGTTTACGAGGATCATGAAGCCGATCGTAAGACCCCGCAGCACGTCTACGGAGAGCAATCGGTCGGGCTTGACCATTGAAGTGCTTCGTTCAACAACGGGTAATGTATCCGAGCTTGTCATTTAAGGCCGTTTGCCTCCCTGCGTTTCTTGTAGGTTAACTATCCTAATGCTCCGCATGCGGCGCAAGATTTAGATCGTGTGCGATTGCTAATGCTGCAGCATAACTCTGACCGACAGGAACAGCAGTATATTTTGTCGATCTCCGATTCCATTCATCACCGAAAGCGTACCAGTCAATTGGTTTCGGTGGCGATTTTGTTTCGAGAGACGCAGAGAGTGTGTCGAAATACATCTTCCATCTTGGCAGGTAGTAGTCCGCTGTGAGGCCGGCCCAATCGCGGTTGGCATACTCGTGCAGGCCGAATTCACTTGCTTTGCGGTCGCCCCATGTTGTTAGGATCGACCGCGCATCGTAGTTTAGCTGCGCTAGTTCCGACTGTGACGATGCCCAGGGTGGAACGAACTGGAGCCATCGACCCAGAAGAAAGAATTCGTTTGTCTGGAGCAAAGTGTCCAGCAGCTGCATGCGATGGAGCCAGTGTGATGTAAGTTTCGTGAACCTGGTGCGATCGCCTGCGTCGTATGCTGCTTTTATTTGCGGCAGCATGGCGCGGCTTTCATTCGCCATTACCTGGCGAGCAAGATCGACTACATCAAATTTATAGGTTTCGGTTGTTCGCAGCCGTGGCGCTACTTGCAGTAACTCCGTTAATGCGGGTTGGAGGTCTTCGGCACGATATCGCATTACGTCTGGCGACCATGTTGCCGCGCGCAGCGTGGTTAGTGAGGGTTGTGCACTGAACAGCGAATCGTGGGATGCATCACGCTCACCGTGCTTCTTGTCTCCATCTGCACGGTATCCGTAGGCGGTTTTCAGAATGATCTGCCACGCACGCTTTGCGTGGGGGTCTTCTGCGCCGTAGCGTCGCGAGGCGTACTCGTCGGTCCATGTGCTCAGATCGACGGGATCGCTGTGCCACGCCATCTCGGTGTACAGATCAAACGCGAATGGATTTGTGTCCAGACCTTCAGTAAACAGAGCGGTTCCGACGATTTTGCTGCCGGGCAGCTTTGCCATCTTTGGCATGCGGACGGCGTAATCGTAGAGGGGGGCGCCCAGGGTTGTGCGGCCACCGAATTCCCATAGGCCGCCGTAGAGCCATTGGGCTCCGTGGAATTCGCGGTCGCGATCTTCGCGTGGGATGCGGCCTTGCTCTATGTCGGCGACTAATACCTGGTGCGTGTCGACTGCGTTCATGACGGCGGGCATGGGATTGTCTTGCCATCCCATCATCATCCACAGGGCTCCGGGATGGGCTTTGTCGAGGGCTGCCTGGACACGCTTTGCGGCCTCGCCTACGGGTACATTGCCTGCTGCCCCGCCCTCTTGAAAGATCTCCATGTCGTAGATCGCGGAGTCTCCGAAGAGATCGTGCTGATGCCGGTAAAACGATTCGGCCAGAGCTGCGAAGTTGGGGTCGCGGGGGTCGATCCAGCCGGGACGGGTGAATCCGTTCCAGTCTCCCTGGGTGATGACGTGGGCGCCTTTGTGGAGGGTGGCGAAATCTGCGGGGACGATGCCGTAGTAGCCGGGTAGGACTGGCGTGATGCCGAGCTCGCGCAGCATCGCTATCAGCTTCCTCGCGGATTCGGCACGTCTGTGAAGCAGTTCCATCGATATGGGCTCGATGAAGCAGCACATGTTGCCCATGAGTTGCCAGTTCTGGTGGGCGGGTTGGGTGATCCATTGGCGAATGGCGGCGTCGCTATAGCCTGCGTCGCGAAAGGTCTGGTAGAGGACCAGATCCGCACCGCGCTCGATGAGGAGAGCGTTCGTGCCTGAGAGTGCGAGCACATCGATTTCGTGGCGCCAGCGGGCTTCGTCCCAGTAGGGGGCGGAGTATCCATCCGCGTTCTCGTTGAGGGCGTAGCGCCATTTGTAGAGAGCGGGTTTTTCGATGGGCTGCTTCGGAGCTGGAAGCATCATTCCTGGGTGGCCCAGCTGCATACCGTTGGTTGAAACCTGGAGGTGGGCTATGTACTTCAGGTACCAATTGACGCCGTAGAGGAGTGTGGGTAGGGTGGCGGCTTCGACGCGGATGTGTCCTGTTGTCCCTGAGACGCGGAAGGAATCGCCTTGTTCTCCGGAGGGTCTCAGGGTGAGCTGGAATTGCGGCGCGAGGTTTGGCATGACTCGCTGGAGAAGCTCTTCGGCTGGCTTGGTCTGGCTTTGTGTGAGTGCAGCGCGATCGCTCAGAAGGAGGAAGAGACTGACACAACACAGGACTCTGGTGCAAAACATTCAAACACTATAGACCATCGGATTTGTTGTCTTGAGTGACTATCTGCGCAGTTGAGGCGGATCTTATGGAGATATCCTTCGTCGACAATTTGCGGAAGATGCCTTCTCAAGGTTGCGCAAGAGGTTGCTTAGATGGCTGTGTTCGACTTGAGTAAGGTGTTGAATTCATATGAATAAGAAGTGGTGATGGGATTGCTGTACACGAAAATGCTCTCCTTTCGCAACTCTCATTTTCGGGGACCCTTTTTATCATCTACCACGGCATTGTGTGAGATGTGTCCCACGAGTTTGCATCCCGGTTTGCTTTTGCTTTGGTTCTCTTTTTACCGCGGCGGTTGCCGGTTGGGCCCCAGTCGGTAGTCAAACTGAGCGCTTGAACTTACCGAGATCGAGTCTGGCCGGCAAATGCTGTCTTTCGCGGATTCCCCTCCCCTATCTTTTTGCGCAAAGTATTCATTCTTTAGTGTTTAGGGTCGTACTTCGGACAAATATCAGCGTCTTTTTTGTGGTTTTTGACTGCAAAGTATTCTTTCTAAATGGGTTAATCCATACAGTAGACGCACTTTTGTTTATGGTGGGTGAAGACCGGATTAGCGGTCAGTGATCGTCGCGAGCAGCGGGTGCAGCCGGTGTGTGGCTGGTTGAATGTTTGCCATCGACACAAGTCATTTCGTGCAACACGAGAGAACGTTCAAGGGTGCCTTCACAGTAACGACACTTGATGCAAACAAAAATATGTGACCGGTGTTGAAGTTAATGTATCGTTGGGCCGGGCCAGTCACTTCTCTCTTTGCTAGGCGAAGCTTTCTCTTCTATGCCAAGTGTTGTGGAGGTCCGTTGACTACTTATCGAGTTTTCAGGTCTTTCTTCACTCTGCGACGGATTGGTCACTGTTTCGACTGCAGCTCTGGTCTCAACTATCTTGCCGTCATGGGCGCTCTATGCCTTGTTGTCCCGCAAGTTGCACCAGGCCAAGAGATGGAGAATGCAGTGAAGGCAGATATTCCCGCGGAATCGGGGATTGTGATGGTGAAGACGCCCCCTAAGAAGCGACCGGTAGAGAGTGAGATCTCCATTACGACCATGATTCCGGATGGCGATTACAGGATGTTTAGCGCTACGGACCGCTGCAATGCCTGGACGGCGGGGGTGGAATACGACCGTCATAGCTGGGGCCATTTACTGAAATCGCAGGTGGACTATGTAGTGGAGGTTATTCCTATTGTCGTTCTCAGCCAGCCGGCCGTCTCGGATTTCTGGGGGAATGCAAAGAGCCACAACCAAGAACTGGTTCCTGGGGTGTCTATTTCACCGTTCGGCTTCCGCTTTCTGTGGCGGAGCAACAAGGCCATCAGGCCCTACGCGACCGGCAAGCTAGGGGCTATATTCTTTGCCAAGAAGGCGTTTTCGCCAAATGCGAGCTATACCAACTTCAACGTTCAGGTTGATGCCGGCATGCTGTTCAGAATGTCGGAACGGGTCGATCTGCGCGTAGACCCGTTCGTGTTTTTTCATGTTTCGAACGGGTACCTGGCGGCGAGCAATCCAGGAATGGATGAACTGGCCACGAGAATCGGGGTGACCTACCATCTCGGGAAGCGGGAGCAGGAGAGGTGACGGTCCGGCCAAGGCGTCAGGGTTTGATGACGAAGGGGAACTTGAATAGCGTGCCGGCGATGGGCAGGACGACGTTGACCTGCTGGTGCTCCGCCTTCGGATCGCGCTCGAAGTAGATGCGGCCGAAGACTGCTTCCGTGGGTGGGATGGTAGTTGCTTTCAGATGCGGGGCCGCTGGCTCGAGTTCGACTGCTTGCGGCGTTGCTCTTTGTCTGACTGCATCGCTGATCTCTGGATTCACCGAGGGGACCGGGGGGTTGGGAGCGGCGTCTGGGGTGGCTCGTGTTGGGGTTGGGATGTTCTCTAGTTGAGAGGGTGGGACGTAGTGGAAGACTTTGGACTTGGAGGTGAGGGCTTCGATGCGGAAGTCTTCGAGGGAGAGTTTGGTGGGGATGGGGGTGAGGTTGGTGATGCTGACGTCGGCTCGGGTGTAGCCGCCTTCGCTTGAGAGGAAGACCATGACGGTAAAGCGGTCGGTGCTTAGTATCTTGTAGTCGTGGCCGAAGATGGTGTGGTGGATGCAGCCAGCGTTTGGCTGGCAGACGACAACGTTGTAGGGGAGGACGTTCCGGGGCAGATTGGCTGCGAGGGAGAGGTTGGTGGAGGTTAGGATTGAAGCGAATACTGCGATACGAAGAGGAGTCATTGGGATGGGCCTCGCCCACGTTCGATCTGTGGCGAAAAAATAGCAGTGGGTACCCCGCTAGCCAATAACACGGAAGTGTTAGGGTGAAGATTCCGCGGAAGGCACCGTCCGCATGCCAACCCTCAACCATGTATTTTCATGAGTGGCCGCAGGATACCGGTGGTGGATTGTGTGTGCCTAGTGAACTGCGCAGACATTTGAGTTGCTGCAGTGGAACGAAGTCCGGGTCGGCGTCTTTCCAGATATTCTGAGCGTTTTGGTAGGAGATGGCTGCGTTGTTGCGGTCGCCGATGCGTTGTAGTGCTCGACCAAGGTTAAGGTGGGCCAGGGCGACGTAGGGTGAGTCGGGAGCAAGAGCGCGGTGATCGACGACTCGGCTAAACTCGGCGGCGGCTTCTTTGGGCTGGTTGTTTTGCAGGTAGGACAGCCCGCGATAGTAGGCCGGCGCCAACGACATGGTGCTGACGAGATCGAAGGGCCGGGTCTGTTCAAGGGATTGGATGGCCGCGGTGGGGTTGTGGTTCTGTAACTGGATAGCGGCCCGGACAGAGGCTAATTCGGCCGCATTGAGGATGGTGTCCAAGGGAGCCTGGGCCGCTGCCTTCGCGGCTTCGATCTGAGCCTGACGGATGTCACCTACTCGCGCGAGCACAAGTGCCGCGGAGGATTGGGTGGTGGTACTGTTTGGGGCTAAAGACAAGGCGTCGAGCGCGTACTGCCTGGCCTCGGCAGCGTAGCCTAGATCGACTTCGAGGCTGGCTTCGTCGAGGTCTACGGTTGCGGCCATCTCTACGAATTTGCGATTGAGGGCAAGCTGCCTGGCCTGTGCAAAGAGGCGCCGGCCTTCCGATATTCTTCCGCGACGCATGGCAACCCAGGCGGCTTGGTCCACCAGTTCTTCTTCGGCGGCGTTTCCGTGAGCCCATTGCAACTGCTGCTGCATTGCAGAGGGGTTGTTCTGGACGAAGGCAAGCAGGTAGCAGGACTCGTGGAACGTCATTACTTCATGTTTTCCGGGAGCCGCTTCACTGCACATGGTTTGAAGGTCTTTGTAGTCTTCGGTTTCGAGGTAGACGCGTGCGAGGATCGCGTCGGAGAAGCCTGATAAAGGGTCGAGATGGACGGCGGTGCGGGCCATCTCCTCGGCTTTTTCAGGCTGCCCTATCGATAGATACTCGGCTGCGAGGTTACTTACTGGCGATGAATCGCGTGGGTAGATGGAATGCCATAATTCGAAGGCGTCGATAGAGCGCTGGATCTCACCGGTTGCAAAGGAATAGTAATGAGCAGCTATATACAGTCGTTCCCTGTCGGTGGTGCGTTCGCGCATGTCAAACGCTTTTTTGTAGTACGAGGCGCTTAGGGCTGATTCTGCCGCGTTGGAATAGATGGTCCCTAGACGGGCGTAGGCGAGGGCAAACTGCGGATCCAGATCGGTGGCCAGTTTGTAATCTGTGATGGACTCGAATTCCAGCCCTTGTTCACGCTTCTGTTCCCCAAGAGTGAACGCCTTGAGTGCAGCCGGTGAGGCCGTCGTGGCCTGGGCCAGCGGTACGTTGAATTTTTGCAGAGAAGTATCGGATTCGCCAAGGCGATGACGTATTAGCTGCGTGGCTTGATCAAGGGCAGGCAGGATGCGTTCCTTTGAGTCGGCACGAGCCTCTTGTTCATCGAGTTGGCGTCCGCTGGAGCAATCCCACGCTGTCGTGACGACTCGATAGCCGCGTGCTTTGGCAAGGATCTGGCCGGTGAGGAGAATCTTCCCTTCGAGCGAGACGCAGCCCCTGAGTTGATCCTGGAGTTTGGCGGAGTCTGGATCACTCACAATCTTCCGAAACCTGCGATCTGGTATGACGCTAAGGTAGGGGGATTCCTCCAGTTTGACGCGAAAGGCGTGAGTGAGACCGCTATATGAGTCGTCGCCGGTGTTGTTGGTGAAACTTCCGACGACAATTTTGTCTCCGCTGCCAGCCAGCGGAATTTGGGCGTGGCTATGGGTAACGATGCCAACCACTGTGACGAGTGCTATTGCGAACGAGAGGCCAAGGGTGATGGGCAAGACACGCCGGAAGGTCCGCGATGGCTGTTCTTCTGTCGCCGTGATGGAAGGAAGTTCGGCCGGCGTTTCGGGAAGCGGATCAAAGACTTGAACAACTTCGCCGGTGAACTGATAGCCTCGCCGCCGGACAGTTTCAATCAGGCGGGTGTCGCCGGCAGGATCTCTGAGCGCCTCGCGGAGTTTTGCTGCTGCTACGTGGAGGCTGTTATCGAACTCGCCAAAGGTGTTTTCCCCCCAGAGGCGGTCGCGCAACTCTTCCTTGGATACGACTTGGCCCGGCTTCTCGAGCAGGATGAGAAGCAACTGGAACGGAAGCTCTTCGATTTTGATTCGCTGGCCGTCGCGCAGCAACAGACCTGTTCGGACTCTCGCCTCGAAGTGGTGAAAGCGATAAGCGTCGCAGAGCGAAGGGCTCATATTTGGAGAACCACGTGCCAAAGATGATAACAAATGAACAATTCTGCCTAGCCAGATGGGTGGCAGCAGCTTTTACGTTTTGCCGTGAAGGTAAGCCTGATCGTCTAACCGCCTAATTCAATTGAACTTACGGGTTAAGACTTCGTTAAGCATTCCTTTTGTTGACATAAACACGGCATAACGGTCTGCTGGACGCAGGATTTCCTCTCGACATCTTGGCAAGGTTCCTATGGTTGCGTGGGCGTTCTTTGCTCACTCGTCGGTATCCGAAACCAAGCCACTTACAACAACCTTCACCCGCTGTTAGTGCCCCCCGTTCTTATGAGGCCGGTGGTCCGCTATCTCCACAGCCTTACAGCACTTTTCAGGAGAACTCGAATGAAGAGCGACCTTTCTAAAACCATGTTTCTTGCCGGGTTCTTTGCCGGCGCCATGCTTTCACTATGGTCAGCCAGTGGATTTGCACAGGGCGTCCGGCAGATCACGCGGGACATCGACGAGACGCAGAGAGTCACCTTGAGGGGGAACACACCTCCCTCTGCAAGGGCTGAGTTCGACCAGGGCAGGGTCAGCACCTCCGAACCGGCGAACCATATGCTACTCGTTCTTCAACGGTCGGCCGCGCAGCAGGCCGCTGTGCAGAAGCTGATCGACGGGCAACATGATCCGGCATCGGCGACTTACCACCATTGGCTGAAGCCGGGAGAGTTCGGCAAGCAGTTCGGGATCAACGATTCCGATGTGGAGACGGTGAAGGCATGGTTGCAGTCGAAGGGACTTACCGTCAACAAGACCAACCTGGGCAAGACGACGATCGACTTCTCCGGCACAACGGGACAGGTTGAGAATGCCTTCCACACGGAACTGCATCGTTACCAGAAGGATGGGGTTACATTCCACTCGAACAATAAGGACCCCGAGATTCCGGCGGCGCTGGCACCCGTCGTTAAAGGAATCGCAGCTCTGAATGACATCAAGCCGAAGTCATTGAGGATCTCAAAGGGACGTGTGGGCTTTGATCCTGCGACCCATACAGGATCTTCGTTGTGGATTGATCCCGTATGCTATACCGATCGCAATACCGGGGAGAGGGTCTGCTACACCGCCTACTATCCAACGCCGGCCGATATTGCAACGCAGTACAGCCTGAAGCCGGTCTACGCGAGCGGTGTTCTAGGCAAAGGCGTGACTCTCGGCATCATCGGCGACAGCAATGTCGATATGAGTAATGTGCAGAACTATCGCAACTTCTTCCATGTTGCGGACAGCAGCAATCTTCCGCAGACGGTCATCGATGGCGAAGACCCAGGACAGAATGGAGATGCCGAAGAGACCTATCTGGATCTCGAAGTGAGTGGTGCGCTCGCTCCGGCCGCTAAGATCAACCTGTATGTCAGCGGCAATACCATTACGACTCCTGGCTTGTTTACAGCGATGGTACGGGCAGTGGAGGATGACACGGCTGACGTGATCAGCATGAGCTATGGAGAGTGCGAAAAGATCCTTGGGAGCGCCGGCAATCAGTTCTTTTACTACGCATGGGAACAGGCAGCGGCCCAGGGGCAGTCGGTGTTCGTCTCCTCCGGTGACTCCGGTTCGGCCGGTTGCGACAGAGCAGATTATGCTCAACCAGCCGAGCAGGGACTAGCTGTGAGCGGGTTTGCCTCTACGCCCTATAACGTTGCGGTCGGCGGCACCGATTTTTATTACAGTGCTTACAAAGATGGCAACGGGAGTGCGGCGGTGAACGCGCAACTGGCGCAATACTGGGGCAAAGGTGCCACGGGCAGCGAGACCGCGAGTCTCACGATGCCGATTCCAGAGCAGCCCTGGAACGATTTTCTTGGGCCAAATATTTTGACATTCGCGGCGGGCACAGCCTCCATCGCTGCCGGCAGTGGAGGACCCAGCACGTGCGTGAATGGTGCGGGAGTAGATCCGCTGACTGGAGGGTACGACTCCTGCACTTCGGGCTATCCGAAGCCATCGTGGCAGAAGGCCCCAGGTATGCCGAACAATGGCAAACGAAACCTGCCTGATGTCTCCTTGTTTGCAGCGGACGGCGCCAATCTGAGCGCGTGGCCGATCTGTGTGCGGGCGGAGGACTGCACCACATACAAGAACGAAAAGGGCGGCATCTACGTGACCGGTGTAGGTGGAACCTCCGCGTCGTCGCCAGCGATGGCAGGAATCATGGCGCTGGTTGATCAATCACAGGGAGGCCGCCAGGGCAATCCCAATGTGATGCTTTACGCGTTGGCGCAGCAGTATCCGGACACGTACAACGACGTTACCGTTGGTAGCAACAATGTGATCTGCTTTCCGGGATCGCTGAATTGCGTGAAGGATAAGAACGGCGATGGCTTTTACACCGAGCAGAAGTACTCCGCTACCGTGGGCTATGACCTGGCTACTGGTCTTGGCTCTGTGAATGGAGCGAATCTGATCGCGAACTGGAAGAAGCTGAAGTTCGCGGGCACGACAACCTCGCTCGCATTGTCTTCAACCAGCGTCACTCATGGCACACCCATTACCGCCTATGTATCCGTCTTTTCGCCTGAAGGCACACCGACCGGCTCAGCGGGCCTGGTTACGAACAGCACAACTCCTACCGCAGCCGGTCAGGGGCTTATTCCTTTGACGAATGGAACAGGCTCCGCACCGTTTTATCTGCCGGGAGGAACGTACGACGTGTACGCCGATTATTCGGGCGATGGCAAGTTCAGCGCGAGCGATTCTTCTCCTGCCGGCATCACCATCGCTCCCGAGCCCTCAACGATAACTCTGACCGCGAGTGCGGCCGTTCCGAACATGGAAGCTGGATATATGCCAACTCCTATAACCAATGGCAGCACGTTTCCGTATGGCTACACATTGTCCTTCGATGCGGCCGTTGCAGGTAAATCAGGTCAGGGAACGCCCACAGGGACTGTTAGCTATGTTGACTATACGGTGGGTCCGAGGACGATCGGGCTTGAAAACATCAACAGCTATGGAGTCGCTGAACTCAATACGTTCACACTTGGCGCTGGCTATCACGTGATTGGTGCGAGCTACGGCGGAGACCCAAGCTTCAAGGAAACGCCGCCGAGTGTCCAGCCAGCAACTGTGTCGTTCACCATCACCAAGGGAACACCGTATATCTTTCCTGAAGATGAAAGTCAGTATGGCCCGATATACAGCGGCCAGACCTTCTCTGTGCCGTTCCTGATCGCTGGTAGCAATGGACGCGCTCCTACAGGCAGCGTGACCGTGACATACGGTTCTCAGGTTCAACAGGTCAAGCTGATACCGGTAGTGGCCTATGGGCAACCCTTTGTTCGAGGGACGGCAGTGTTCCAGAGCCCTGCTCCTGGGACTTATACGGTCACCATCCAGTATGCGGGAGACGATAACTATGTTGCCGCGTCATCCTACCCTGAGACCATCACCGTGGTGGCGCCTACACTCCTGCCTTCACACACAACACTCACCAGCAGCACGCTAAACGCGGGCAATAATGGAACCTTCACGCTTACCGCAACCGTGACTGGTAATGGCAAGGTTCCTCTTACAACCGGCGTTTTGTTCTACCTGAATGGACAGCCACTGGAGTTTGTTCAGCTGACCAATGGAAAAGCAAGTCTCACGTTAACGGATTACAACTTGTTCACCGGCAAAAATATAGTGACCGCGGAATATCTCTATGATCCGAAGTACGATGCGTCCACCAGCCCACCGGTCACAATCACGGGCAATGAAGGCGACTTCACGGTGGGAACTTCGAACCCAAATCTGCAGATTGCCGCAGGAGACACAGCGACCGAGATGCTTGTCGTCAGTTCGCTTCAGGGGCTTGGCGGACAGGTAGCCCTGACCTGTGCGTCGCCCTCACCGGATCTCGTCTGCAGCATAAATCCCTCGCTCGTGAATTTAGATCCCTACGGTAAGCAGTCTTACCCGAGGGTTAGCATTTATGTAGCGCAGGGGGCGTCTTCGCAGACACACACGATTGCCATTCGTGCCAGCGACGGCGGTGTTGTTCACACCATGGCACTCAATGTAACGATCAAATAACAGCCACGCGGTGATGGCGCAAACCGAGTTGTTACGGTTTGCGCCATACATTTGTTCCAAAGGGGCGGCGGAGTGCAACGTGTCCAGATATGCGCTGCATGACGGGGCAGTGAAGTGATGGCAAATCGTTACCGTGACGATTACATATTTTGATGGATGTTCGCATCCATGTTCTCAATGCCACCTTGGAAGATGCGTCCCGCATTTGCACCAGGGTTTTCGCTTGCTCGCAGAGCCTGACTGCTGCTGTCCCTGCCTGATCATTCCGCAATTCTGTATGCTCTCCAGCAAACCACTTTGGCCTTTCGCCTCGAAGTGGTGAAAGCGATAAGCGTCGCAGATCAAGGGTTCATGTTTGGGGAAACCACGTGTAAACGATGACAAAAGAACGATTCTGCCTATCAAGGTGAGTGACGGCAGCTTGCCGTTTTGCTGTTAGGGTAAAACGTCTTAAACCTGATTAGTTACCGGCCTAATTTGATTGCACTTGCGGGTTAAGAATTCGTTAAGCATTCCTTTTGTTGACATAAACACAGCATGACGTTCTGCTGAGCGCAGTATTCCTCTCGACATCCTGGAAACGCCACACCCACCTCTATCGAAAGGTTCGATCATGCATATGAGCATTCATAACAAAGCTACGACCCTCCTCCGCACAGTCGCAGTCACCGCACTGTGTGTTCTCGGCGCGACGACTGTAAGCGCCGTCGCCCAAACAGACGTGGTCACACTCGAAGGCAGCAAACCGCGTTTGCTTGAAAATGCGGCCCGCGTCGGTTCCGTAGCCGACTCCAAAAGAATCACCATCTCTGTTTACTTGAAGTTTCGTAACATGAATGACTTGGACCAGCTCATCGAGGACCAGCAAACACCCGGCAATGCTCGCTACCAGCAGTTTCTTACACCTGAAGAATTCCACCAGAAATACTCCCCTCTTCCCGCGGACGTAGCCAAAGTGAAGCGCGAACTGGTTCGCATGGGCCTTCAGATTGTGGACGCTCCGACAGGCGGCTTATTTGTAACTGCAACAGGCACAGTACGTCAGATCAAGAGTGCCTTTCATGTGAGCCAGGAGCTATACAGCGTCCGTGGCAAGACAATACGCTCTCACGCTGAAGCACCCGTCATCCCCGCAGCCATCGCACCCCTGGTCCTGCATGTTGCCGGATTAGACGACACCAAGAAGTTCGTCAGAACCTTTGAGACTGTTCGTGCCGGCAACACAGTCCCGGCCCGGCGCATCGGTGCGAATGACGACCCGCCGCCCTATGGGATTTGGTACACCCGCTCGCCTTGCAACGTCGACTACTCCACCCCGCTCGTCGGTACGATTACGCCTGCTGCCTACACCACGTCGCCGAAGATGGACTTCACCAACTGCGGCTACACGCCAGACCAGATAAGGCAGGCATATGGCGTCAACAAGGTGGCATCGACTGGAAAGGGCATCCGCATCGGTCTGGTCGACCTGTATGTGTCGAGCACGTTAGAACAGGACCTCAACAAGTACTCGTCGATGCACAACCTGCCTCAGGTCAATTGGGGGACATTCCAGGAGATCACTGCTCCTGGGTTGGGCACTCCGTCCGAGGATGGTAACTGCGGCCCGGCTGGTTGGTCTGTCGAGTCTACCCTCGACGTAGAGGCGGCCCATACCATCGCACCTGGAGCGGACATCGTTTATTTAGGCGATGCCTGCAATGAGATTTACCCACTCCCCATGCAGGCCATGTATAACGCCATCGACAATCGCCTGGCTGACATCCTGAGCGGAAGCTTTGGCGGACCGGAACTTGCGTTCGCAACCAGCCAGGAAGATGCCGATAACCAGGAGTTCAAGCAGGCCGCCAGTCTGGGAATCTCGCTCATGTTCTCCAGCGGCGACTCTGCCGACTACCTTGAGCCCCTAGGATACGACTGGCCCATCGCAGCGGTTTCATGGCCTGCCTCCAGCCCGTGGGTGACCGCTGTTGGCGGAACCTCGCTCCTGCTCAATAAGAACGGTTCGAAGGCTGAGTATGGGTGGGGTACCTACGCGAACACAGCCTACATCGATAACTGGACAGGTCCGTTCCAGATAGAGGCTGGGGCCTGGATGGGTTGGGGGTTCGCCGGCGGTAGTGGCGGAGGCACGAGCATGCTCATGAGCCAGCCAAAGTATCAAAAGGGAGTCGTCCCGGTTTCGCTCTCCGAAAAAATCAACACGTTTCAGGCAGCAACCATTAATTTGGGAGTGCCGAATCGCGTGCTTCCCGATATCGGGATGCTCGCCGATCCTTTCACCGGCTTTCTTCAGGGCCAGACGATGCTTGAAAACACTCCAGGCACGTTGGACATCGGTTGCCAGCCGATAAGTTCGCCTGCGAATGCCGAGTACTGCGAGTTCCCGCAAGGTGGAACGAGCGTTGCCTCGCCTCTCTTCGCCGGGGTGATGGCAGTCATTGACTCCGCCCGCCTGTCCACCGGCAAACCATTTATCGGGTTTGCCAATCCCACGTTGTACAAACTTACGGTCGGCAGCAACGGCTCTGTTGAACCTATTTGGGATGTCCCCAAACTAGCTCATCCCCTTGCCCTTATCGACGAGGAACTTGACGACTTCGGAGGCATGGGCTTGACCGCCGTCGGCATCAACATGGTCCCGAAAGATGAGTACGATCCCAATACGGGTTGGACCCTTGGCGGCGACTCGAAGCTCATGACGATGAAGGGCTACGACAACGTCACGGGCTTGGGAACACCGTGGCTTCCTGGCCTCATCAAGGCTCTGGCGCCGGGCGCGAAGTAGATCGTTTCACAACCCTCAACTGGATGGGCCGGATCTCGCAAGGATTCGGCCCATGTTCAGTTCTCACTTACTTATCGCGCGGAGAGTGCACTTTCGCATTCGTAGGTGGCGAGGGCGAGCGCGATGTTCTGTGCCAGTGAGAAGTTTGCGTAGAGACCCGAACCGCACCGCTAGACCCGGCACCTACTTCATCACCACAGCCACCACAACCCGGTTGCATGGCCGTGCTAGCATAAGCCACTGATAACAACGCGGATGAGTGCGTAGCTGACCGAAAAACCTCAAAAAAAACACTTACAGGTTTTCATTAGGAAATCTTCGAATGACATTGCAGTATGGTTTTGCTTCGGGCCGCGTTTTTTGTCTTCAAGTTGTTTTTCGCAAGACCGGGATTAACGCACTTTGGTTTGCCTGCCTCGCAACACTGGCGATAGTGTCCTGGGCGGGTGCTCCGCTGGCGGCACAGACCGCCCATTTTGGCTTCGCGCAGAGTACGATCAGCAGCAATCTTCAAGGTCCACAGGGTATTGCCATCGGTGCGGACGGAACGATCTATGTCGCCGATACCTACAACAACCGCGTGGTCAAAGAGGTGCCTTCCGGCAACGGATTCACCAGGTAGTCATCGCAACCACGCCACTCTACCAACCGTGGGCTGTCGCGGTCGACAGCAGCGACAATGTTTATATCTCCGATTACGGCAATGGCAGGGTATTAGAAGAAGTGCCTGGATCGGGCAATGCCTACACCGAGATCGTCGTGGACACCTTCCCGCAGCCGGCCGGCATCGCCGTAAGCAGCACCGGTGTGCTCTATGTCGGCGACCCCACGAACCGCCATGTCATAGCGGAGACCCACGTCGGCAGCGGCGGATTCACCCATACATCCCTTTTCACAAACGTATATGCAATCGGTGTCGCAGTCGATGGCAACGGGAATGTGTACGTCCTGGACCCCAACGCCCATACTGTTGTAAAGGAGACCTACAGTAGCAGCGGCTTCGCCCAATCGACAATCTATACGTCGCCGGCGGTGATTTACGACCAAGGCATTCATGCCGACGCGGTTGGGAACGTCTACATAGCCAGGGCTCTTTTGAATTCGGTCACAAAGCTTTCGGTGGATTCGACAGGAAACTATTCGGCCTCCACCATCTTCAATGCCGGTCTGAACAATCCGTTGGATGCCGCGGTCGATAGCACCGGGAAGCTCTTTATCGCCGACTACCTGAACAATCGCGTCCTGATGGTCAACTTCTCCGGTGCGAGTTTCGGCTCCATCCCGATCGCAACGGCATCCACCTCCCAGAGTCTGACATTCATCTTCGATACTGGCGGTACGCTCGCGAGCACTCCCTATAGCGTTCTGACGCAGGGCGCTCCGAATCTGGACTTCAACGCGGCTTCGACGCAGCCTTCGTCCGTCTGCGTAACGGGGCACAGCTACAACGCCGGCGATACCTGCACCGTCGATGTGATCTTTACGCCGCGGTTGAGCGGCATCCGATATGGCGCGGCGACCCTGAGTAACAGCGCGGGAGGCGTGAACTCAACCGCCTACATCTACGGTACCGGCACAGGCCCGCAGGTGGCGTTCAGCCCTGGCGCACAAAGTACGCTGGGTAGCGGCTTCAGTTATCCCTTCGGTGTGGCGGTAGATGGGAGCGGCAACGTTTACGTCGCCGATAGCACTAACAATGCGGTGAAGGAAATTGTTGCGGTGGGCGGCAGTATCCCGGCTTCGCCCACCATCAACGTTCCCACGGTGGGCAGCCACACCTATGGCGCGCAGTACGCTGGCGACGCCAACTTTTCGGCCAGCCCGCTAACATCGGCAACTTCGGCCGTCCTTGTCGGCAAGGCCGCATCGACGCTCACCCCTTCCCTGACCAGTCAGACTCTGATGTACAACACAGGCGGAACGATCTCGATAAACGTGACCGGGCAATTCGCGGGGACCGGAATTGCGCAGCCGACGGGAAGCATCACCTACACGATCGGGAGCGGCACCCTGCAGACGGCTCCGATTACAAGCAACGCCGCCACAGTGACGATCCCTGCTTCACTGGCTGCAGGCACATACAGCATCGCGGTGAACTACGCAGGCGATGGAAATTACAACGCCGCAACACAGGTTACGATCAACCTGGCCATCAAACAGGTAACACCGGCGGTCACCTGGCCGACACCCGCTGCGATCACCTATGGCACTCCGCTGTCGAGTACACAGTTGAGTGCGACGGCCAACGTTGCCGGCACCTTCATCTATACACCGCCTACAGGAACAGTCCTCGCAGCCGGGCCGCAGACGCTGGACGTGACCTTCACCCCCACGGACACGACTGATTACACCGCGGCAAGACGCGATGATGTTCGTTCACCAATGCGCTGCCGGACTGGCCCACGTAGAGTCGAACATCAGGTCGAATGAGGCGATCAATCTGTCCACCGCGCCAGGTTAGCCAGGGGCTGCCAAGACGCGCGATGATTCCTGAGCTGGCCGAGATGTCGCCTAGCGCAGAACGGCCGACTGACAGCACAAACTCCCCGACCCGCGCACTCTCGAGACCGCTGGTGTCGGCGGGGTTAAGACTGTTGGGCTCAACACGAAGCACGGCGAGATCCGTTCCTGCATCAGTTCCTTCAACATTAGCGTTGAATGGCTCGGCGCCTCGGGCAACCTTGACTACCTCACTGCTACGGAGACCGTTCCGCACAGTTACTACGACGCCAGGTCGCCACACGACCCCACTTGAGGTCGAGCCACTTCCTCCATGGATGGTGACGATGCTGTCCTGGACTGTTTCGATTTCTTCTGATATGGATTTAGACAACGAGGTCCAATCCTCTGGGCTCTGATTTCCGTTTCTCATTATGTCCTCCACTTGACGAGCCTATGATGGCACCTCCATAGGTTGAGCACATCCGCCAGATGATCAGGTGACGCCGTCAAATGAGATCGCTCAGTGAATCCACCTAGCCGTCCAGAAAGTCTGGATCTGGGAAGTTGAAAACAGACGGAAGGCCTAGGAGCATTGCTTCCGAGTAACGTGTCTTTTCGTCCAGATGTCGACATCGGCGTTTGGCGGGACTTATCTTATTATTGGCAGCTCTCTGACCTGTATACAGACAGAAATTTGGCTAAGAGGGCTTACCGCAGGATAGCTATTTTCAGAATAGGTATTGTGGTCATATAATTCAGGGAATGGCGAAGAACCCTGAACATCGCGACCTTTTCCCCGGCGCACTGGAGATCATGATTCTCCAATCGCTGCGACTGAAGCCCATGCATGGCTATGCGCTGGTGAAGCACATCAAGCAAGTCTCCGATAACCTGCTCCAGGTAGAAGAGGGTTCGCTCTACCCGGCGCTGCAGCGAATGCTGAAGGAAGGCTGGCTGGATGCTCAGCCTGGGATCTCGGCCAAGGGTAGACCAACGCGAATTTATCGGCTCACTGCTGCAGGCCTTCGTCATCTCGAAAGCGAAGTTGTCAGCTTCGAGAGGATGTTTGCAGGTTTTACCCGTGTGCTTGCCGCAGCCAAAGCATAGGAGGTGTAGATTGTCACGGCTCAGTCGCTTCTTCTTCAGAAATCGCCGGTATGACGACATCTCTGTCTCCATTCAGGAACACCTCGACGAGCGAATCGATGAACTGACGGAACAGGGCATGTCGCGTGATGAGGCCGAACGAACCGTGCGTCGCGATTTCGGCAATGTGACACTCCTCCGTGAGCGGAGCCGTGAAGTGTGGCAGTGGCAGAGATTAGAATCGCTGCTGGTGGATCTGAAGCATGTATGCCGTCGGCTAAGGCGGTCGCCGGGATTCGCGGTCACCGTGGTGCTCACGCTGGCCATTGGCATCGGAGCGAATACGGCTGTGTTCAGTGTGCTCAACAGCGTGCTGATCCGGCCCCTGCCTTACCATGAGCCGCAGCAACTGGTTTCGATGCATCTGAACGCCCCTGGCGCGCCGGGGTTGGCGAACTTTCGGGATGAACTGCGCTTGTCGCCCTCGATGTATCTCACCTTTGCCGGGCATAACCGTACATTCCAATCGGTAGGCGTGTGGCTGCCTGGAACTGCCAGCATCACTGGCATCGCACAGCCAGAACAGGTCAACTCGGCGATGATTACGGACGGCGTCCTCCAGACACTCGGTGTGCCTCCAGCCGCCGGACGATGGCTTACCGCAGCCGACCAGGACCCACGCGGAGCGCAGCGCGTGATGCTCAGTTATGGATACTGGCAGCGGCGCTTCGGTGGCGATCCGAGTGTGGTGGGCCGCACCATCACCCTCGACTCCAAGCCAAGTGAGATCGCCGGTGTGATGCCACGCGGATTCAAGATCGTCAAGTACGACTTCGATGTGCTGGTGCCGCTGGCTTTCGATCCAGTCAAGCAGACGCTGGCCGGTTTTGCATTCCGCGGCATCGCTCGACTCCGACCGGGCGTTTCCATCTCCGAGGCCGACGCAGATGTGGCACGTCTGCTCAATCTCTGGATGGACTCGTGGACGAACGGTCCAGGCAGCGATCCGCACTTTTACCTGACCTGGAAGATCACGCCGGCCCTTCAGCCTTTGAAGGAGCAAGTAGTCGGCAGTGTGGGCAACGTGCTGTGGGTGGTGATGGCGACGATTGGCATGGTGATGCTGATTGCGTGCACCAACGTGGCCAACCTGCTGCTGGTGCGCGCCGATGCGCGCCAACACGAGCTTGCAGTGCGCTCCGCGCTCGGCGCTGGCAGATGGCGCATCGCTCGCGAACTCCTGCTGGAGAGCGTAACGCTTGGCCTATTAGGCGGCACAGTCGGTGTGGGCGTTGCATATGCGGGACTGCGCCTGTTGACGGCGATTGGGCCGGAGAATCTGCCGCGTCTGAGCGAGATCTCGCTCGACGGCCGATCGCTTGCGTTCACCATAATACTGTCGCTACTCTCCGGGCTGCTGTTCGGCTCCATTCCCGCGCTGCATTATGCTCCTTCGCGACAAACCGTGCCGCTACTCGGTGCCATGCGAACGGCAAGCGTGAGTCGCGAGCGGCGGCGGGGCCGCAACCTGCTGGTCGTCGCGCAGGTCTCCATGGCGCTGGTGCTGCTCATCAGCGCGGTACTGTTGATCCGTACCTTCTATGCGATGCACAACGTCGATCCTGGCTTCTCCGATCCTGCGTCGCTGCAAGTGATGCGCATTAACATTCCGTATACGCTGGTTCGCGATCCGCAGACAGTCACGCGACTTCAGAACAGCATTCAGGAAAGACTCGCCGCAATTCCGGGAGCCGCTTCCGCAGGCTTCGTCGCGTCGGTTCCTTTGAGCGGAGCAGAACCGGCTTGGGATGAAATCACCGTAGAAGGAAAAGACTATGAAGGCGAAGAGCCTCCCCTGCGCCTATACAACTACGTTTCGCCGGGTTATTTTCATACCGCCGGCACAAGATTCGTTGCGGGGCACGATTTCGCGTGGTCGGACATTTACAGCCTGAGACCGGTGGGGATCGTGTCTGAGGGCCTGGCCCGCGAGCTTTGGGGATCGCCAAATGCGGCCATCGGCAAGCGCTTCCGCGAATACCCCACGATGCCGTGGCATGAAGTGGTCGGGGTGGTCCAGGATGTGCGCGAGAACGGTGTCGATCAGGCTTCGCCCACAACCGTGTATTGGCCTTCGATTATGCACGATATCTTCGGCCCAGGGTCTTTCGATGCAAGGCGCACGGTTTATTTTGCTATACGCTCTAAACGCGCCGGGACGCCAGCCTTCATCAACGAAATGCAGCAGGCCGTCTGGTCGGTGAACTCGAACCTGGCGGTGGCCTCCATCAGCACCATGCAGGATATCTACAGTCAATCCATGGCGCGCACCTCGTTCACGCTCGTCATGCTAGCCATTGCTGGAACGATGGCGCTCGCTCTCGGCGTCCTCGGCATCTACGGCGTGATCTCGTATGCAGTTTCGCAGCGCACACGCGAGATCGGCATACGGATGGCGCTCGGCGCGAACAAGAGCGAGTTGCTGTGGATGTTCGTTCGCTCAGCACTGGTGCTCACCGGCATTGGCACTGCTGTTGGCCTTGGTGCGGCAGCCGCACTCATGCGCCTCATGCGAACGCTATTGTTTGGGATCAGTCCGCTCGATCCGGTCACGTTCACGACGGTACCAATTGTCCTGATTGCCGCAGCGGCACTGGCAAGCTATCTGCCGGCGCGGCGCACTTCTGCTGTCGATCCCGTCAAAGCGCTTCGAGCCGAGTAATCAGACAACGAGATCTTCAGTTGTAGCCAGATTGCTGAACACTCCTATCGCGATTAGTACCGATGTGTCGGTTAGTGTTTACAAATCCAGTCCACTTGGACGTTGTAACCGGTGTATCGGACACGTGATTGGGGCCGATTGACCCCTTGTCGAGGCTCAATGAGTGACAAATCGCCAACTCACTCATCGACCGCTCCAGCTGTCTATCTATGTGCCTCTGAAGGAGACTTCTCGGCAGCAACTGTTGCTTGCACGAAGACCGGCTGAATCACCCGGGATTGTTGTGGGAGGAGATCTTGCCGTCTCAACAGGAACGCGGAACGCGCTTCTTCGAAAAGCTCGCCTTGTCCAAGCGAGCTGCTATGGGAGGAAAGGCTGTCGTAGGCCCCTTCCAAAGCAGATCGTCAACGGTTGCGAAGAGCGGAAGATCAGTTCGAAGCGTAGCAAGGTCCCGGAATAGAAAGGCCAGATCTCGCTTACTATTGAGAACCTCGGAAAGGCCTTTCGGATTGGAAACGTTCACTTGCCAATCCCGTGCGTCGGACGGGATTGCTTCCAGTCTGCCAAAACGAGAGAGAACGGCAGAAGCAGACTTGGCACCCCATCCTGGCAGTCCCGGATATCCATCGGCCGCGTCACCGACCAAGGCGAGATAATCCGGAATGGAGCTTGGTTTGACTCCGAACTTCTGGATAACTCCCTGTTCATCGCGTTCGAGACGCCTGCGTCGGTCGAGTTGCACAACGCGCGTGCCGATAACGCACTGAGCAAGATCCTTGTCCGGGGTGCTGATGATCACGCGCTCAACTCGAATATCGTGCTGTGCGAGAAAAGCCGCCGATGCTAGTGCATCATCTGCCTCGTATTCCTCCATCGCCCACACTACGACTCCGAGCGCACGGAGCGCCTCCTCCAACAACGGAAACTGTGCTAGCAACTGGGGTTCCACACCCTCTCCGGTCTTATATTCAGGCCACATTCGATTCCGGAATGACTCAATCACGTGGTCGGTAGCCACACCGATGTACGTCTTACCTGCCCGCATCATGCCCAGAAGTGAACCGAGAACGCCGCGCACAGCGGCCACCTCGCGACCTTCGCTGTCTTTGGCTGATGGGAGAGCATAAAAATGCCTGAAGAGCTCATAGGTCCCATCAATCAGGTGCACTTCCATGGCTCAACCTTATCAGGTGATGCCAAACGTGGCAGCAGCGAGCAGCACGATCAATACTCAACTCATCACATGCGCGTTCGCTATTAACGGGTGTTTCGGAGCATGAATTATTCTCAATGAGCGCTAAGGCCTGTTAGCAATAGTTGGACGGTCGGTCACCTGTCCGGATTGCCGACATCCATGTAAGTCACGTGTCAAGCGGAGGCACGGGTATTCGGGGCGCGCTCGGGAGAGCGTGCAAGTCAACAGTTCCAGGATGTTCAACGCGCAAGGTATGCCTCTCGGCAGCGGTTCCTGCACTCGGCAGAACCAGACATCCATTTGCTGTCTCAGGCTTTTAAGAGCCGTTACAGAAGATTGAGTTTGTGTTCTCTGCCAGTCCCGAAACAATTCGTAGAGAGCCTCGGAGTGTGATCTCCTTCGCTCAGTCGGCTATCGGCAGGACCTGGCAGTCTGCGCTTTGTCATCCTATTCGTTGTCGGCGGCGTTAGTCCGCTGCAGTGCTGCGCTGCTCCGCAGGCACGAAGTCTCCCTGTCGCCGATCCACGGCGAGCAGATACGCAACCATCTTTCGAGCTACGGCGAGTGTCGCTCGATTGCCATTTCCTTTCTGCTTTTCCCGGTCGTAGATCACCGCAAGCTCATGGGTCTGTCTCGGTGCCAGCTTGGCCGCTTCGACCAGCGTTCGCTGGATATGTTTGTTGCGCTGTTTC
>Ga0210396_10000489_pt1 | contig 52508 bp, 46 predicted proteins | sample IncBWH17OmetaG_FD_155466 | JGI IMG/M metagenome (GOLD analysis project Ga0210396, IMG submission 155466) | Forest soil microbial communities from Barre Woods Harvard Forest LTER site, Petersham, Massachusetts, United States - Inc-BW-H-17-O ... | reverse complement strand
GAAGACGCCACTCCCCCGAGACTCCCAAGAGTATTCATGAGCGCGGAGAGCGAAGCGGAAAAATCGGGCGCCAGGTCGATACACGCGGCCCAGAAATTAGCTGCCGCAAACATGTTGAATCCTGCGGCAAGCGCGATCATCGGCAGCGCGACAGCCGTAACCTTCAGGTGGCTGCCCAGCAGCAGGAGTATCGTTGAAACTCCCATGCCCAGCCACACAGCTGTAAGACGTCCGCGTCGCCGGGTGGAACGCCGCGCGATCCGGTCGGAGAACCAGCCGCCAACCGGAGCGAGCACGGCCATGGATAGGAATGGTGCGGAGGTCCAGACCGCTGCCGCAAGCAGGCCTAATCCGCGCACTTGCACGGCGTAGAAGTAGAACCAATTGTAGTACACATAGAATGCATACCCTTGGCACAGGTAACCCAGGATCAGTCCCCAAACCGACACGCTACTCAGCATTTTCAGCCACGGCACATGTTTGGCGAGCGCCATGTCCCGCCTGGCTACATCACCCTTGCGCGATCCGGGGTGAATTTCTTCCAATTCCGTGGCGTTGACGCCCTCGTGTTCTTCCGGCCAGTCGGTGGAGTAAGAATGCCAGATCAAGAAAATGAGGAACGCCAGCGCGCCGGAAATGTAAAACGCCACCCGCCAACCCCAGTGCACCATGGTCCAAGCGATAAAAACGGGAGTCAGCGTGCCTCCTAAGCCCAGGCCGCCAACCTGCATGCCGCTGGCAAATCCGCGCTCGCGCGGCGAAAACCACGAAGCGATCACACGCGTCACGTTGGAGGAAACGGAGGCTTCCCCAATCCCCGTAATGAAGCGGATAATTTGAAACGCCAGCAGCATGTTGAAGCCAGTGCTGAGGGCCAGTCTGGGCGCGAGGGCCATCGACCCCGAGCCGATGGCGAAAAGAAAAATGGAAGCGGTCAGCGTGCGGCGCGGGCCAATCCGGTCGCAGATATTTCCCCAGGGAATCTGAAACAGGGCGTAGCCCCACAGGAAGGAGCTGAAGATTTTTCCCATGGTGATGGTGTCGAAGGAAAATTCTTCCTCCATACTCTTGCCGGCGATGCTGAGGTTCAGGCGGTTCAGGGCAGTGACCGCCAGGGTGACCGCGATGAGCGCGAGAATTTTCCAACGTACGCGCGACGCGCGAACATCGCTGGTGGCGATGGCCATCGGCGCGGCTGGAGAGGAACTTCCTGGCGAAGGATTCAAGAGAGTCTCATCTGTGCTTCCGGTATCGCTGCGTCGGGATTCGTTTTGGGACCCGCGCTGGGAGCGGGATTCGCGGCTCGCCTGGCCAGTTGGGCCCAGCTGCCCGCCCTGATGTTCGCAGTTTTCGCCATGTTGGATCGCCCGGCGATTTCAGGCGTGTAAGGTAGCATGGAAAGGGACGTCTCGCCGTTTTCAGTTTTCCAATACTTTGGCTGAGAACCCATAGCGCCCTCTTCGATCTCGGCCCTGTCCGAATGCTGACAACAATTCAATTCATTGGACTGTTCTTGTGTAAGCCGCACGTTTAATTTACTTCAGAATTTTCCTAAGCGCCCCCGTTTTCAGCGACTTCCCGAAGCTTTCGCTCGGCCTCCACAATGGTATCCGGACTGCAACGTTAGGGGTGAGGCATAACTGCCTCAGTACGCTCGAGCAATTGAGTGAGACTTACCCACTATAGGAGAGGAGCAAGGCATGAAAGTACGAGTGTTTGTCGTCGCGATCGTTGTTTGTGCCATCGCCCTGGTGGCATCCATCGGCTCACAAAGCGTGTTTTCACAACGCTCCACGGCGTTAGGAGCCAAACCCCTGCCCCCTGGATTCACCATTCCGTCTCAGGATCTTGGCTGCATCTTGGCGGGCAACCGGGTTGATCTCCAATGCCTTATCAAGCACGATCCCGACTTCATTCGGGTTCAGGCCGAAGAAGCAGCTCTGGAAACCCAGGCGCTTACGGCGGCCGAATCCGGCACACTAGATCCGTTCCATCAAGTCGAAACACTGGGCAAGCTCGAGATTTTCGACCCCAACTTGTCGGTTAACAATAATTTGGCATGTAGTTACTGCCATGATCCCGCCGCGGGATACGGTAACGGTGCTTCCATCCTCAGTGTGTTCACGGGCGGGGCCAATCCAGGTTCCGTGCCCATCACCGTCCCGGGAGCATACCCCGACAACCGCATCGCCAAACGTAATCCACAGAGCTACGTCTATTCGCCATATTTCCCGCCCCTGCAATACAACGTTACTCAGGGTGACTTCTACGGCGGCAACTTCTGGGATGCGCGAGCTACCGGGTACCGCTTGCAGAACTCATCCGCGGAACAGGGCCAGGATCCACCGGTCGATCCGGAAGAGATGGCCAATCCGGACACAGCCTGTGTCGTTTGGAAGCTGTCGCTCAGCAAATACAAATCCTTCTTCGAGCAGGTTTGGGGTACCGGCTCGCTGGATATCACTTGGCCTACCGACGTCTCCACGGTCTGCCACACTCCGAAAGGATCCGCCACGTTCGGTTCAAATGCCACTCCGTTGAATCTCAGCCCAACCGACCGTACCCGCGCCAACCAAGCCTACGATGAATTCGGGCAAGCCATCGCCGCCTATGAAATTTCGTCCAGTGTCAGCCCCTTTACCTCGAAGTTCGACGCCTTTCTTGCTGGCAGCGCCACCTTAACCCCACAAGAACAGCGCGGTTACGAGCTCTTCCGCGGCAAAGCGCAATGCAATACCTGTCACCTGGACGGAAGATCTAATATGGCCAAGGCAGCGGACAATGGCGCGGCCACAAACGTTGCCCCGATGTTCACTGACTTCACTTACAACAACATTGGCCTTCCCCGGAACGTCATTCTCCCGTGGTATTCGGAAGACACGCCGGACCAAACGGGTTTCACAGGGAATCCACTGGGTCCGGGCTTCACCGACGAAGGAGTGGGCCTTTTCCTCGACGGCTATTATGGCCCTCCTCCCAATCTTACTTGGGGGGAATTTCTGCCGTTCTTTGAAGGCAAATTCCAAACCTCGACAACTCGCAATGCGGGCCAAGTGCCTTACCCGGGTTTCGTGAAAGCCTACATGCATAACGGCTATTTGCTTAGTCTTAAGGAGGTCGTCCACTTCTACAACACTCGTGATGTCTACGCTCAACCGGTGCTCTCCGGGAACTGCCCGGCGGGAACAGTCGAGAAAGTCACCTGCTGGCCCATGCCGGAAGATATCAACAACATGAACATGACCATCGGCCATCTTCACTTAACTTCGGAAGAGGAAGACGACTTGGTGGCATTTCTGCAGACACAGACTGACGGCTACGTAAAAACGGCTGTGGCGTCCATCACCACGCCAGCTAGCTTGATAAGGAAACCAGCGAAACCTTCAAAGTAAGAGAAAACGACGCGGGAAAACTCGCTTGGTCTCTAGTTTTCATCCCAAGCCTCAGGTCATGGTCATCCATGGCCTGAGGCCGCTGGGATGTACTTAACTCAGAAATTTCAGCTAAATCGAGGGAGGTGAGTCATGAGCAGATTCGTTCCGCTTTGCATCACGTTAGCCGCGATTAGCGCCTCTTTGCTTTTGATCGGGGATGTGGCCGGGACCGCTGTTGGCGCCGAGCCGACGCACAAGGGCATCAAGATCATTGCCGGACCTGAACTCGAGATCGTAAATCAATCGCTGGCTATTCTTCGCTGGACCACCACGAATCCCGGAGGAACCGACCTGCACTATGGCGTCGTGCACTACGGCACCGACGCAAAGCACCTGTCCCAGGTCGCAAAATCTCCCAATCGCCGCAATTCTTCCCACTCGGATATGATATTTAGGGTTCGCATCGCGGGACTCAGTCCGCAAACAGCCTACTACTACACCGTGGAATCCACGGGCGCTACCGGTGTAAAGGATGGAGGCTCAAGTCCTATAAGAACATTTATAACCAAGTAGATAAATATATTCATGGTACACGATCGGCAGCGCGGTCCGGGCGAGGCCTCGTTGAGTTTGCGGTCGTCGATCAGGCCTCCGCGGCTTTTGTATGACGCATGGCGCTGCGAGATCCCAGGCCATTGACGCCGTCGGTGGTATTGGCGCGCAGTACAATGTTGGTGTGAAGCTGTGTCCGCGCAGCGGACTTCCTGGTGAAAACCGTCTTAGAACTTCAACAGAATTCTAGTTTGGATTCCATTATTGCGTGAAACAATAGGGTAATGGACATTTCGTTTTAAGCGAAACGCGGCCCGGACAGGTTGACCATTTTCCCGCCATCCCTTAACCTGTATTCCTGCCTGCAATCGGATTCACAAAGGCGGATGTGCCCTTGAATTGAATTTGACCCAAGCCGGGCCGCGTGTGCCCTGAATAATTTTTCCTAATCTAAAAAGAACGGACTGCGAACACCGATATGCCAGGAATCATTAAGGAAAGACTGTTTACTCCGGGACCGACGCCGCTCCTGCTGGAAGCGCAGTTGCGGGCGCTGACCATGACGCTGCATCACCGCACCGATGCTTTCCGGACATTGATGCGGGAAACGCTCGAAAACCTGCGCTATTACTTCCATACGAAAAACGATGTCATCGTGTTTGCCAGTTCGGGCACGGGCGCGATGGAAGGCGCGGTGTCGAACCTGCTCTCTCCCGGCGAGCGCGTTCTGATCGGCACGGCGGGAAAATTTGGCGAACGCTGGGTGCAGCTCGCGAAAGCTTACGGCATCGAAGCGGTGGTCGTGGAAGCGCCTTACGGGCACCCCGTTCCCATCGCCGAAATGAAGAAGCATCTCGAAACCGGCGGGCCGTTCCGCGCCGTATTCATCCAGGCGACGGAGAGCTCGACGGGCGTGAGCAACGATGTCGAGACCCTGGGCAAGATTATTTCCGCTCTGCCGGAATGCTGCTTCGTAGTGGACGCCATCACCGGCCTGGGGACCACGGACCTGCGCCCGGACGAGTGGGGAATCGACATCCTGATCGGCGGATCGCAGAAAGCCACCATGATTCCGCCGGGCCTTTCTTTCGCCAGCATCAGCGAAAAAGCCGCGCGCGCGATGGAAAAATCGAAATTGCCGCGCTATTACTTTGATTATGCGAAGGAACGCAAGAGCCTGGCGAAAGGGGAATCGAGCTACACGCCGGCGACTTCGCTCGTCGTGACCCTGCACGGAGCCTTGAATTACATCAAGGAACTTGGCCGTGAGAATCTCATTGCCAATGCAGCGCTCTTGGCCGAAGCGACTCGCGAAGCGGCGGTCGCGCTGGGCCTCACGAACTTCGCGGTGAGTTCTCCGGCGAACGCCGTGACCGCCATCAACGCGCCGGCGGGGATCGAGTCCACCAAGGTGGTCAAGGAAATGCGCGCGCGATTCGGCGTCATTCTGACCGATGGGCAGGGCACCATGAAGGGCCATATGTTCCGCATTGCTCATTTGGGGTATTACGATTTTCTCGATCTGGTGGCCGTGCTCGGGGGCCTCGAAATCGCGCTGCAGAAAGTTGGCCACAAAGTCGAGCTCGGCGGCGGCGTTCGCGCCGCGCAGAACGTTTATTTGCGCCATTCGTCCTAGTGGAAAAGGTTGATAGGGGCAGGTGTTAAGGCCCTTCCACATATATATTTGAATTGCATTTCTCTGTGTTCTTGCATTTCTCTGAGTTCTCTGTGTTAAGCCTTTGACCTTTTGGCGAGCAAAGATTTAACACAGAGAACATGGAGAAATACGAGGACACGGAGAATCTTAAGAGCATCATGAAAATATTGATCGCAGACAGCGTTGACGAAGGCGTCGTGGACATCCTGAAGGCCGATCCCTCCTGGACCGTCGTGAATCTCCCCAAATCAAAAGGGAAAGTCGAGGAGGAAATTCGCGACGCGGATGCCTTGCTCGTTCGCAGCGCGACAAAGGTGACGGCCGAGCTTCTGGAAAAAGCCAAAAGCCTGCGCGTCATCGGGCGCGCCGGCGTGGGCGTTGACAACGTCGACCTCGACGCCGCCACGCGCAAGGGCGTCCTCGTCATGAACACTCCCGGTGGAAACGCCATCAGCGTGGCCGAACACACCATGACCATGCTGCTGGCCATGGCGCATCCCGTGGCGCAGGCCGACGCCTCGATGAAGTCCGGCAAGTGGGACAAAAAGAAATTTACGGGCAGCGAATTGCGCGACAAAACCCTGGGGCTCATCGGTCTCGGCACGATCGGCACCGAGGTCGCGCGCCTCGCGCAGGCGCACAAGATGAAGATCATCGCCTTCGACCCCTACGTGTCCAGCGTGCTCGCCACCGAGCAGAACATCCGTCTCGTCCCGCTCGAAGAATTATTGAAGACCAGCAATTTTATCAGCCTGCATTCCTCACTGACGCCTGAGACCCGGCACCTGATCAATGCCAAAACGCTCGCGTTGACCAAGAAGGGCGTGCGCATCGTCAATTGCGCGCGCGGCGAACTGGTGGACGAAGCGGCGCTGCTCGCGGCGCTCGAAAGCGGGCACGTGGCCGGCGCGGGGCTCGACGTGTTTGAGGCCGAACCGCCCACCGATCCGCGTCTCGTGCAGCATCCCAAGGTGATCGCCACGCCGCACATCGCCGGCTCAACCGAAGAGGCGCAAAAAGTTGTCGGCACGCGCATCGCGGAACAGCTCCGCGATTACCTGAAGACCGGCGCAGTCAAGAATGCCGTCAACATGCCGGCCATTTCTCCCGAAGAGTTCAAGAAGCTCGAGCCGTATCTTCAGCTCGGAGAAAAGCTGGGCGCTTTTGTCGCGCAGTTGACGGAGAAACCGTTCTCGGAAGTCTCGATCAGCTACGACGGCGGACTGGCCGACCTGAACACGCACCTCGTGAAAAACGCTGTGCTGAAGGGCGTCCTGGGCCATATTCTGGCCGATCAAATTAATCTGATTAATGCTGGGAATTTTGCGAAGGCCCGCCGGATCGAAGTGGTCGAAGTGCGCAGCGCCCGCCGCGCCAAGTACACCAATTCCCTGGGCGTGGCCTTGCGCACCGACGGCGAAACGGTTTCCGTCCTGGGCATGATTGGCCTGAATAATGCGCTGCGCGTTCTCGGCGTGAACAACATCGACATCGACGCGCCTCTCACCGGTTTTCTCCTGCTCTTCCGCAACGAAGATGTCCCCGGCGTCATCGGCCGCGTCGGCACGCTGCTCGGCAAGCACAAAATTAACATCGCCAACTTCGCTCTAGGCCGCGTGCAGAATTCCGACGAAGCCATCGGCATCGTCAACGTGGACCAAAAAGTTCCGCCCGAAGTCCTCGGAGAACTCCGCGCCATCACCGCCGTGCGCCAGGCGCGGGTCATCGAAATCCACTGAAATCAGCGGCGTGCGACGAAGTCCAGTCCAGTCATCGTACCCCTTCTGATACTGCTCGGAGAGTACACTCGCAATATGCCGGCCTGACAAATGGAACATTCGCCCGCGCAGGCCGGCGCGTCAATCGGTACTGAGAGTTGCAGTACCCCCGCCTTAACACAACTTTTTTACTTGACATCAAAGGTATCCCTAAACAATAGTGCGCCCTTCTAACCCCGAAAATGATTGCGTATCGCCGGCCCTGAATTTCGTAGACCCCTGAAGTACGCGTTTTTATTGTCGGCCCTGAAATGCCACCCGGAAAAACTATTCTGAGGGAGGAAAGATGAAACGTTACGTTTCCAGCCCGTTTTTTCTCAAGAAAAAGGAAAATGCTCCGCTTTCGTCCACATCTACAGCTGCAACTCTTCAACGGGAGTGCCCGGCACTAGCTGCGCCGTTGTGGATTGCCGTCTTGTTGTTTTGCACGGCAGCGTCCACCGGCGCGCAATGTCTAGGTCCGGGCGCGCCGGCCACAACTCAAACCAAATGCCTCACCGCGATTGCCATACCGGGCAATCCAATCCGGTCGTTCGACATCAGCTGGGTCAATCCGGATCGTGCTGAGTACTACTTCGCTGATCGTTCCAACAAGGGCATCGACATCATCGATACCCGCCACAACGTTTTCAAGAAAACCATTGGCGGTTTTGTCGGAATTAAGCTCAACGGCGCCGGAACTGCGGTGGATAACAATCATTCCGGGCCTGACGGCGTCACTTCGCACGGCAGGTGGCTTTATGCCGGGGACGGCGACAGCACGCTTAAAGTAATCGATCTCGTGAGCGGCACAATTGTAGCGACGCTAAGCACCGGCGGCACCACTCGCCTGGACGAAATGGCCCTTTCGACCGACGGCGAGTTATTAATAGCGGTAAACAATGCGGAGGATCCGCCGTTTGCCACACTGTTCACAGCGAATGGTGATGACGACGACAATTCCGTCACCGAGATCGCCAAAATCACAGCGGACCCTGCGGTGATTCCAAGCGGATTCGGACTCTCAATCGAACAGCCTGCCTGGGATGAGTCCATCCAACGATTCATCGTTTCGGTCCCGACCATAAAAGACAATCCCGCAGGTTGCAACTACGGCCAGAACCCCCCTCCTAATACCTGCAGTGGTGCGATTCTTGTGATTGATCCGACAAACCTTTTAACGCCGATAGAAAAAGTTGTTCCACTCATTCACTGCGGGCCCAACGGCGCCACCATTGGACCCCATGACAACGATATGGAGGGCTGCACGCCGAACAACCAGCCCGGCGACAATGAGACCACGATCATCAACGTCAAGACCTTTAACTATGTCGATGTGGGCAACCTGACGGGCTCCGATGAGGTGTGGTTCGACGCAGGTTCGGACCGCTACTACACAGGTTCCTCCGCAAAGCCTGGTGGTGCCGTGCTCGGAGTGGTCGATGGTGAAACCAACTTCTTGATCGAGACCATACCGCAATCCAGCGCATCGCATTCCGTGGCCGCGGATCGACGCCGTCACAAGGTCTTCGTTCCCCAAGTGGCCCCGAAAAGCGTAGTGGGCGCCGGCGGAGACGTCACGACCGTCGGTCAACAAATCTGCGGTACCACGAACGGATGCATCGCCGTTTACGCAGTTCCGCGCGCCGATGACAAGGGGGAAGGGGACGGCGGCGACGCGCAGGATTGAATCTGTTTGGATTCACGTTGGCAGGAATCTCAAAAGAAATAAAAACAGGCTGCATTCACTTGCAAGCCGTACGCTCCACCTCTATACGGGCTTATCGCCGGTGCAGTCAACGGTAAGCCCGTTTCCTATGGATTGCGCTATCAGGCAGGTGACTCGTCGCAGTCTACCGGCAAATTGTTGAAGTCTTTCCGGCCTCACCAAATCGCCCTGATCTGCTTGAACTTCCCGATCGTTCGGTCTTTTGTGACCAGCGCGATCCCTTCGGCGAGCGCCGTGCCCCCAATCAATCTGTCGCACGGATCGCTGGAATAGGTTGCGGGCAACTGACTGGCGAGGAGAGCGATCCTCACCGTGATTGGCAGGATCGCTGTGCGCGATGTGATTTCCTCAACGACGGCATCCGGGGTCCCATTGATTTCCAGGCGGTTGTGGGTGGCAAGCCAAGCCAACTCCCAAATCGTGATTGCCGAGATTGCCAGGCCGCCGGTTTGGTGGGCCGCGCGAATTGCGTCCGCCGCAGTTCGTGAAAGTTTGGCGGGCTCATTCGCCAGCCAGATCAGCACGTGGGTATCGAGAAGGATCATTTCCTCATGACCTGCCAGTGTTTCAGGGGCACGGCAGGAGATTCGATGTCTCCGATGATTTTAAATTTGCCGGCCATGAAGCCGAAAATATCGTCGTTTTCCGGCATTAGAGGTATGACCTTTACCACGGGCTTTCCGCGTTTAGTCACGATCACAGGTTCACCGGTCGCCTGGATATCGTTCATAACTTTCAGGCAGCGGGCTTTGAAAATACTGGCGCGCATTTCCTTCATGGTATCTTCTCCAAGACCATAGTCATATTAACATGACCACATGCAGAACGCCAAAATACTGGTTTGCCGGGGTGTTCCGCCGCGACGGGGAACCAGGCCCTCTCCGACCTAAAGAACGCGAGACCAAGGAACCCCTGCATAACCGCCATGTACCGGCGGTTGAAGGGTTTGTAAATGCCACTCGCTATTGGGGCGGCCATCTGTTCGCCCTTTCCTCTGGGCGCACCTTCTGACTATACTTGTCGATTCCCGGACCTGCCGGCTGCACTCCACTTTACAAGGATCGGAGCGAGTTAGAACTTCATGACCCCCGAAGAACAGCGACTGGAGGATTCCCACAATCGGACCAAGCACTGGAAACGCTGGGGGCCTTACCTCACCGAGAGACAGTGGGGAACGGTTCGCGAGGATTACAGTCCGGGCGGGACGGCCTGGGAATATTTTCCGCACGACATGGCGCGGTCGCGCGCTTACCGGTGGGGCGAAGACGGCATCGGAGGGATCAGTGACCGGCACCAGCGCGTCTGCTTCGCATTGGCGCTTTGGAATGGCCGCGATCACATCCTCAAGGAACGCTTGTTCGGGCTGACGGGCAATGAAGGCAATCATGGCGAGGACGTGAAGGAGTATTACTTCTACCTCGATTCGACCCCGACGCATTCTTACATGAAGTTCCTGTACAAGTACCCGCAGGCGGCTTTTCCTTACGACCAACTCGTCTCGGAAAATCGCAGGAGGGGCAAGAGCGAGCCGGAATTCGAGCTGATGGACACCGGCGTGTTCAACGAAAACCGCTATTTCGACGTGTTCATGGAATACGCCAAAGCCGCACCCGAAGACATTTTGATCAAGATCACGGCCTGGAATCGCGGGCCGGAAGAAGCGCAACTCGATCTGCTGCCGACGCTGTGGTTTCGAAATATATGGTCATTCGGGGAGAAACACGGGCATCCCCAACTGTCGCGCGCTGCCGATTTTATGGGCGCCGCGGTGATTGCAGCGGACGAGAGCCGCTACGGCAAACGGTGGTTGCTCGCCGAGGGCACGCCCGAAATGCTCTTCACCGAGAACGAAACCAATTTCCAACGAGTGTTCGGTCTTCCCCAAAGGTCTCCTTATGTGAAAGACAGTTTCCATGAGTACGTGATAGGTGGCGTGAAGGAGGCGATCAACCCGGCGCAAAAGGGGACAAAATGCGCCGCGCGCTATCGGTCAAAAATAGCGCCGGGCGGTTCCGTCATTCTTCGTCTGAGGCTGACGAACGTGGAACCCAAAGGCGGTGTTGCAAACCAGTTCGACGCGGCTTTCGAAAAAACATTCGAACTGCGCCGTGGCGAAGCGGACCAGTTTTACGCGCGCCGCTTTCCTCAAGAGCGTTCGGAAGACGCGCACAGCATCATGCGCCAGGCGCTTGCGGGCATGCTGTGGTCCAAGCAGTGCTATCACTACGATGTGCGGACATGGCTCAACGGGGATCCCGGACAGCCACCTCCGCCTCCCGAACGCCTAAAAGGGCGCAACCACGACTGGACGCACCTGTATAACGCGGACGTCCTCTCGATGCCGGACAAATGGGAGTACCCGTGGTTTGCGGCATGGGATCTGGCGTTTCATACGGTTGCGCTGTCGCTGGTCGATCCGGACTTTGCCAAGGAACAGCTGATTCTCCTCTTACGGGAATGGTACATGCATTCGAACGGGCAGTTGCCCGCGTACGAATGGGCGTTTGGCGATGTGAATCCGCCGGTGCACGCCTGGGCGGCGTGGCGCGTGTACAAGATTGAAAAACGCATCCGCGGGCGCTCCGACCGTGCCTTCCTCGAACGCGTGTTCCACAAACTCCTGCTGAATTTCACGTGGTGGGTGAATCGCAAGGATCCGGATGGAATGAACGTGTTTCAAGGCGGCTTCCTGGGCCTGGACAACATCGGCGTGTTCGACCGCTCGCAGCCGTTGCCCACCGGGGGCCACCTCGAGCAATCGGACGGCACCAGCTGGATGGGAATGTATTGCCTGAACATGCTGGCTATCGCGCTTGAGCTCGCGCGCGAGGACCCGGCCTACGAAGACGTGGCCAGCAAATTTTTCGAGCACTTCGTCTACATCGCGGACGCCATTAATTCCCACGGGTCCGATGGTATAGCGCTCTGGGATGAAGAAGACGGATTTTTCTACGACGCGATCCACCTTCCGAACGGCGACCAGCATTACTTGAAAGTGCGCTCGTTGGTCGGGCTGATCCCGCTCTTTGCGGTGGAGACGCTCGAACCGGAGCTGATCGCGCGTCTGCCGGGCTTTCAGCGGCGCATGCAGTGGTTCCTGGACAACATGCCGGGCTTCGCGACGCGTGTGGACAGCAGCCAGTCTTCTGCGAACGGAGCGCGGCGGCTGCTGTCGCTGGTGGACTGCAAGCAACTGGTGCGGATCCTCGGCTACATGGTCAACACAGATGAATTTCTTTCGCCGCACGGCATCCGCGCGCTGTCGAAATATCACGCGCAGCATCCGTATATTCTCTCGGTAAACGGCAACGAATATCGCGTGGATTACGAACCCGGAGAATCGCGGAGCGGCTTGTTCGGCGGAAACTCCAACTGGCGCGGACCCGTCTGGTTCCCCATGAATTTTCTGATGATCGAGTCGCTGCAGAAATTTCATCATTATTATGGCGATGGCTTTCACGTGGAGTGCCCGTCCGGCTCGGGCCGGCAAATGTCGCTGTGGGAGGTAAGCGCGGAACTCTCCCGGTCCCTGACGCATATTTTTCTGCGGGACGAAAACGGACGCCGTCCCGTGTACGGCGCAAACGAGAAATTTCAGAGCGATCCACTGTGGCGCGATTTGATTTTGTTTTACGAATATTTTCACGGGGATACCGGAGCGGGATTAGGCGCCAGCCACCAAACGGGGTGGACGGGACTGGTGTCGAAGCTCCTGGAACAGACAGGGGAATGAGTTTCATGTAGCACTCACCTTCAGGTGAGCATCGCAGGTTCGAGCGAAAACCCCACTGAAGGTGGGCGCCGCACGGCTCGCGCTTAAGCAGCCAATTCGGCATGAACACAATTCGGAGGCGCCATGAACTTCCACGACAAAATTGTTCTGGTAACCGGCGGCACAGGGGGACTAGGGCGCGAAGTCACCATGGCGTTTCTCGAAGCCGGGGCGACCATACTGGTTACCTACCGGGCGGCGGACGAATTTGCCGCTGTCGTCGCCGCGGCGCAGAGGATCGGCGCCGCGCCTCCAGCGGGCGCGAGCGTGGACGTCACCGACGGGCCGGCGGTCGAAAAATATATTGCTGAAATTGTGGCCAAGCACGGCCGCCTCGACATTCTTGTGAATACGGTGGGCGGATATGCGGGCGGGACGAACCTTTGGGAAGTGGACCCGCGAACCTACGACAAAATGCTGCAGCAGAATCTCAAGGCGGGATTTGTGCTCGCTCGGGCCGTCGTGCCGCAAATGATCAAGCAAAATCGCGGGTGGATAGTGAACATCGCGTCAAAGGCGGCCTTCGACCACGGGGCGGGAGGAGCGCTGTATGCCGCGTCCAAAGCGGCGGCGCTGGCCCTGATGGATTCTCTTGCGGCGGAAGTGAAACCTTTCAACATCAATGTGAATTCCGTTTTGCCGAGCATCATCGATACTGCGGTTAACCGGAAGGCCATTCCCGGCGCCGATTTTTCAAAATGGCCGAAACCCGAGGAAATTGCGCGCGTCATTTTGTTCCTGTGCTCGGAAGAAGCCCGCGTGATCCATGGGGCGGCGATTCCCGTGTATGGGAAGACTTGAAAGGCGCGGCTGTTGCAAAAGCCGATTTTGGGCCTACAATTTCCATATGATCGACTCGCACCGGTTTTTCCTTTTTATTACAGCGGCTTTTGTTCTCGCCGCCACTCCCGGTCCCGGTATTTTCTATGTCCTGGCGCGCACGCTCGCAGGCGGTCGTCGCGAAGGCATTTTGTCGTCGCTGGGAACCTTCGCGGGTGGTCTGTTCCACGTCCTTGCCGCGGCCCTTGGTATTTCCGCCATCCTTGCGGCTTCGGCGGTTGCCTTCCACACAATCAAGTACGCCGGGGCAGGCTACCTCGTCTGGCTCGGCATTCGCATGATCCGGAGCAGACGCGCCGAATTGCCTGCCGAAAACTCGGTGATTTCTCGAGGCTCTTTCAGTCAGGGCGTCCTCACGGAAGTCCTCAATCCGAAGACTGCCCTCTTTTTTCTCTCGTTCATTCCTCAATTTATCTCGCCACAACTCGGTCATATTTTTTTGCAGTTTTTAATTTTCGGAGCGGTTTCGGTTGCACTGAATACGACCGCGGACCTGGTCGTCGTTTTGCTCGCCGGGCCGCTGGGATGCAAGCTCAAGTCCAGCCCCGCCTTCCGTCGCCGCCAACGGATTGCCTCAGGCCTGGGCATGATCGGCCTTGGGGCGTACGTGGCTCTCGCCGACACCAAATGAAGTTCAAAATATTTTCTGAACGCAGAGGCGTTGGAGAACGCGAATGCCGCGCCTAAGTCCCTTGGCGTGAGCCGGCTTTCTTCTGCTCGACGAGTTCAACTAGAACTTTCTGGTTGTCCGACGAAGTTATCAGGAAAAAATTCACACGGGTGCCGTTCGCTCCCGCGCGCGTCGCGGAATAAATCGGCGCCAGGTTGAATCGCTTGCGCAGGATTTCCGTGGCCCGGTCCACATCGGTAACGTCAATTTCCACCTGCTGAATTCCTTCGCCAAATTTTTCGAGGAAGCGCGCGATGGCGCCGTTACCACCCGGCGCATTCGTCGTCAGAATATCCAGGTGGACGTAAGACATCCCGCTTTCGGCAAGATCGAGCTCGAATTCCAATACGTCCTGGTCTGCGGGCGCGTCGGCAAGCGGCGGAAAGCCGTTGGCGGCGCGAATTTCATCGAACGTTTCCGGCAAGACGGCGATTCCGACAGTCACTCTGGCGACAAACGACACCGCGGGCGACACACTCTCAACCTTTTCCCGGACCATGAGCTTCTGCAGTTCGCCATCCCGTTCCCACTTCTGCAGTGAATCGAGCGCACGGGACAGGCCCGCGCCGAACAGATTGAACGCTGCCAGCGCGCGCTCCGCGGGGTCGTTGTCCGCCAGACGCCCTATGGCTTCCGGCATGACCGCGCTTGCCGCAATCTGCCCGTGTTTGATCGCCTTGGGTTGCACAGTTTTCTCTTGTCGTTTCGCCCGGATCATGGAGACGAGAATGGAAAGGGCGATAATCGCGCCCACAATCAGCAGCGAAAGGCCAGTGGAAATATGCACCCACGGATTGGCAAGCATTTTTGCCCCGATAAACATGACCGTAAGCGCGAGGCCTTCATCGAGATACTGAAAGTATTGCAGGATCCCGGCCAGGAGAAAATAAAGGGCGCGCAGGCCAAGGATAGCGCAAACGTTGGAGCTATAGACGATAAAGGGATCGCGAGTCACTCCGAACACGGCGGCGATCGAGTCCACCGCCAGGATCAGATCCGTTGTTTCGAGCACGATTACGACTAAAAAGAAGGATGTGAAGAGCCATCGCCCGTCTTCCCGCACCACTAAATTTTGCGGTGCTTCCGTGCGCGACATGGGCATAATCTTCTGCGCCCAGCGGACCACTGGATTTTTCTCTGGATGGACCGCATGGTCGGCCCCGAAGAGCTTGAATCCCGAGTAGATCAGAAACGCCCCCAACAGATAGGGGGTCCATTCAAACTTGGCGATCAGCGCAGCGCCCGCGGCGATCATCGCGCCGCGCAGGACGAGCGCGCCCACGACTCCCCAGAACAACAGGCGGTGCTGGTAGCGTGGATCGACGCGAAAATACTGGAAGACCAGCAGGAAAACAAAAACATTGTCCAAACTGAGGGATTTTTCGACGACGTAACCGGTGAAAAATTCGAGCCCGGGCCCGCGGCCATGCGATGCAAATATCCACGCGCCAAATCCAACCGAGAGCGCGATCCATGCCAAGCTCTCGAGGGCGGCTTGGCGCACGGAGATTACCTCTGCGCGCCTATGAAACAGCCCCAGATCGAGCGCCAGGAAAAGCGCGACGCCGGTGTTAAAAGCGATCCACAGCGCCCAGGTGCCCATCTAGGCCACGCTCTCGTCAAGGCAAGTCACTGCGGAAGGAATCCTCAGTTATCGGAATTTTGCGCTTCCATGCTTGGTCTGGCGGCGTTGAGGTTGGAAAGTTCGACTCGGGCCGTTTCGCCCGGGCGGATGGTCACGGGGAAATCCCAATGCAGGCGAACGTCGCCCGAAATCGCTTCCGCACCGAACATTCCGATCCAGTAGCTGCCGGGAGCGATCCCTGCGAAGGATCCGTGCCCGTCGAGGTCGGAATCGGTCCGTGCGACGAGGTAGCGCTCCTGGGCCAATTGGAACGCGCGAGTTTCCAGGAGCCTGTTGTGCTTGCCTTCGAGCGCCACCCATTTGGCGTTCGGGTTCAGATCGACGAGCTCGAGATCCATCCCCTGTACGGTGTTCGGGGCGCCGGCAATAAATTTACGAACAGCCGCTCTATATTGTTCCTTCTCGGCCTTATATTTTTCCGGATTGGAGTCGCGGTCCTTTTCCTTGAATTTCGGCTCAGGAAAGCCAAGCCCTCTGAATGCCTCGTTGTGCGCCATGTACGCTTTGAAATATTCGGGAATGTCCACGATGTCTTCGGGAGTCAGGCTCTTGGTGAACTCTTCGCCGGAAAGACGAACGGAATGATGTTTAGTCATCCACGCTTTCAATTCGGGCGAAACGCCGAGGCCGGCAAAGAACTTGTCGAGGTCGGTGGGCGGGGCCGATTGCAAGGCCTCTGCACGAATGTCCTCGATGCTTTTGCGCAGAAGATAAAACGTCATTTGCCGGACGGGTTCGGGCTGTCCCCCGGTAGCCGCCACACGCGCCGAGAATTCGATGCCCCCTGCGGATTGCGCCCCGAGGCGCGCGGGGAAGAGGATTGCCAAGGATCCGATAATCACAGCCACTGCGCGAACGCACGATTTTCTCTTCATTGTTCTCATGGCGAAGTGTACATCGCCAGAAAGCCATTGGAAACGATTCCGCAAGGACGTGTTTCCCCCATGTACGTGGCAAGCATTCAGAGTTCATTTACGCAGCGTCGATTATCAATGCCGCTGGGGTTCCGTGGCGCCGGCGTCCCGCCGGCGATTTTTCCGATTTCCGCAAAATCGCAAAAACGCCGGCGGGACGCCGGCGCCACAGATTACCGGCCACCGCCCTTTTTTATTGAAGGTTTCGTCGCGGGCAGGTGAGTGAACTTTAGATCCTGAGCGCGCTTGAGCTTCGTAATGTAGATGATTTGTCCAGTGTGATATCCGAAATGTTCAGCCACGTGGAATGCCGCCTCCAGCCCCGAAACGCGATAGCCTTGAATTTTATATTTCAGTGCTAGCGATTCGTCGGAGAGCCCTGCCAACACGCGGCACGCCTCCCGGACGGTTCCTCGCAGTCGGGTGACGAGCACCTCGCGCGGAATGGGCCCTTGCTCGGCAAACTCTCGGTCGCGTTCTCGATTGTCCTTCTCTCCGCCAAGGCCCGAAATGATCCACTGACGGACGTTTCCGCACAAATGCAGAACTAGATTGCCCACGCTGTTTGAGGCCGGATTGGGCCGCCACCAAATCTCTTCTTCCGAAAGCTGTTGAAGGCATTTCACGATGCGGGGAAGATTCTGTTTTACGACCATATCTTGCGAATTCGCGAGAAACATCTTTGCAATACGGCTTGTTTTTGGTTTCACGGCGGGCACCTCGCGTTCAAATCGTAGTCAATGCGCGATGAAACGGCAAATCATGTGGAATCACTATGCAGGAAAGCCTCGAGGGGGAATTACTGGAGTATCTGGAACGCATCTTTGATGGAATCGAGCTTGAATCGGCGGAAAAAAGCCCTAAACACTTTCATTTCCGTGCCGATTGACTGAAGTGCTTCCTGCCAACGTAATCTGACATGGGAAGCATAGTGACGTGTGTCACATCGTTACGCGATCACTGGCCTCAAAATCACGGACATCACGGACCGGCATTCTGCACAAACGAATTGGAGGATGCAATGGCGAAAACAATGCAAGCGGCAGTTGTGGAAAGGTTCGGCCATCCGCTCGAGCTCCGCGAACTTCCGATCCCCGTTCCGGGTCCGGGGCAGGCCCTTGTGAAAGTTATTTCGACCGGGGTGTGCCACACGGATTTGCACGCAGCCGATGGGGATTGGCCGGTTAAGCCGACTTTGCCCTTCGTTCCGGGACACGAAGGGGCTGGCATTGCCGTGGCGCTTGGGTCAGGCGTCAAACACCTGAAAGAAGGAGACCGGGTCGGCATCGCCTGGTTGGGTAGCGCCTGCGGTTATTGCGAGTATTGCCTCTCGGGTTGGGAGACCCTTTGTCACAAACAGCAAAACTCAGGTTATTCCGTGGATGGAAGCTTTGCGGAGTACGCCGTTGCCCAAGCCGATTACCTCGGGCACATTCCGGCCAATCTTTCGTTTACGGAGGCAGCGCCAATCCTTTGCGCCGGTGTGACCACCTACAAGGGATTGAAGCAAACCGATACCCGGCCCGGCGAATGGGTCGTAATCTCCGGCGTGGGCGGCTTGGGTCACGTCGCGGTGCAATATGCGAAGGCAATGGGATTGCACGTGGTTGCCGTGGACGTCGGATCTGAAAAATTGGAACTGGCCCGCAAACTTGGCGCGGAAGTGACGATCGATGCATCGGTTGAGGATCCTGCGCAGGCAATTCAGAAGAAAATCGGTGGCGCTCACGCTGCGCTGGTCACGGCGGTATCGCCGATCGCCTTCAAACAGGCCGTGGGGATGCTTCGCCGCGGCGGCACCTGTGTCCTGAACGGGCTTCCTCCCGGCGACTTTCCACTTCCGATTTTCGACGTCGTATTGAACGGCCACACCGTGCGGGGTTCGATTGTGGGGACTCGACTGGACCTGCAAGAGGCCCTGGCGATTGCCGCGGAAGGAAAAGTGAAGGCAACCATTGAGACGCAGCAGCTCCGGTCGATCAATGATGTATTCAGCCGCTTAAAGAAAGGGAAAGTAAACGGGCGCGTGGTCCTCGAGATCGCAAAGGCGGCTTAAGAAACGCTCAAGGCTGTGCGTTAAACAACTCAAAAACATCATCCCGGAAATCGAAGGGGAGAAACTAGAGCAACCGGAAGGTAACTTCGATGGGGACGATTACAGGAACGGGTTTTCCGCCCGGCCCATTGGCGGGCTTGAAGCGCCACTGTTTCACAGCTTCCACGGCTTTTTCTTCCAGTCCAAGTCCCGGGCCCTTCACAACTTGAATTTCCGTGGCGCGCCCGTCCGGAGTGATCACCGCCTGAAGAACGACCGTGCCCTGGTATTTTGCCTTGCGCGCCTCTTCGGAATATTTCGGGTCAGGGCAATAGACGCAAGAAGGATAGCCGACGCCGCCCGTACCGGGATGGTAGGCCCCGCCGCCAGTTCCGCCCCCGGAACCCGGGCCCAGGCCGCCGCCTTCGCCGCTGCCTATGCCGGTGCCCGTACCGCTTCCGATGCCGCTGCCGCCGCCAGGACCGCCTGACGCGGTCAGCATCTTGGCCAGAGGATCGCCGAAATTATCCATATTCGGGCTGGGGATTTTCAGGTCCGGAGGTCCAAGCAGCGTCGCCTGAATATTTGAATCGGGCTTGGTGTGCACCATGGGCGGCGCAATCTGGTTGAAACTGAACTTCGGCGCCTTGCCCTTGGTTGCGGGAATTGGATTTCTCTCGCCGCCGCCACCACCGCCTCCCGCCTTGTCCTTGCCTGGGGGAAGCTTCGCCGCGTAGTCGGAAATATCAATGGGCGTAACGAGGGAATTATTGACCGGGTTTGCCGTCGCTTTTGTGACCACTGTGTATAGGAGAGGCGAGAAGACCAGCGCCGTAAGGCCGACATGCACGGCCAGGGCAATGGCCTGCGAAGGCCCGAAGGCTTTGTCCTTGGACCAGATGTCCTTCACCTTGACCGGCTTGCTGGTCACCTTCAGCGGCGGCAGCTTGGGCGGCGAGATGAGGTCGCGAATATTTTGCCACAGCACGGCGTAAGGCGGCTGCCAGTCCACCGTCATGCGCGAGGACACGCCTTTGGGCGTTGGCTTGAACCACTCTTTGAAATTTTCGCCGATGCCGCCGCCATATTTTTCGACCGTGAAGACATCGCCGGGCACATTCTTGCCGACCTTGATGGGACGCTCCACGAGGAAGTCCCTCAGGTTGGAGAGAAAGCCGCGGGACAGAGGTTTCTGGACGCCGCCGAGGCGCGGCGCAGTGGTTCCTTCGGGCAGATTCACCTTGGGAGGTGGCGTGCCTGGATCACTCCACTTTGGCGCAATTGTACTCAACGATTTTCCGACCTCACGTTACCGAAACTGCCTCTCGTTGTAAGATTCCCTCACGTCGCGAATGGATGCCCATCGGAGCAGGCGGCTGACACGCTGCCAAATCCATTGTAACATTGGGACGTTAACACAAGGAAGATGGTTTCCAGACTAGGCTAGGCGGTAAAGGTACGGCAGTACAGGATGATTCTCGCCCTGTCTCGCCCCACCGATCGTTCGTCAAACTGCGCGCTCCAGTTATACCCAGAGGGGTGAGGCGTTCAGTAGAAAAGGAAAGTCCGCACTCGAAGCTAACTTATGCCCAAATTCGTGGACTTGAAAAGCACTCTCAATTTGCCGCGCACGGCCTTTCCGATGAAGGCCAATTTGCCGCAGAACGAGCCGAAACAGCTGGCCGAGTGGGAAGAGAAGAAACTCTATCACCGCATCCAGCAAGCGCGCGCCGGAGCGCCATCCTACGTATTGCATGACGGGCCGCCTTACCCCACTGGCACGATCCATCTCGGAACGGGGCTGAACAAAATTTTGAAAGACATGGTGGTGAAGTCGAAAACCATGGCGGGATTTCGCGCGCCTTACGTTCCCGGATGGGATTGCCACGGGCTGCCCATCGAAACGAAGGTGGAAAAGGAATTGGGCGGGAAAAAGGGAAGCGTCGCGCCCGGTGAGTTCCGCAGGATGTGCCGCGAGTTCGCTTTGCGCTACGTGGATCAGCACCGGCGGGACTTCAAACGCCTCGGTGTGCTGGGCCAGTGGGAAGACCCGTATCTGACCATGAGCCCGCAATACGAAGCCACGATTGCCGATGCCTTCGTCACCTTTCTCGAAAAAGGCTATGTGTATCGCGGGCTCAAGCCCGTGTACTGGTGCATCGTGGACTCGACGGCTCTGGCCGAGGCGGAAGTGGAGTACGAAGATCACACCAGCCCGTCGATCTGGGTGAAATTCGCAGTTGTACCCGGCGCCGCGGCGGAAAAACTCGGCTCGGGCGTGAGCGCTGTGATTTGGACGACCACTCCCTGGACGCTCCCGCACAATCGCGCGCTCGCGTTTCATCCTGACTACGATTACGTCGTGGCTGAAACTGCGTCTGGTGCGCTGCTACTCGCGGCGGATTTGGTCGGTCCGGCGCTGGATGCGTTGAAGCTGGAAGCCCGCAGCGTGCGCGGGCCGTGGAAAGGGAAAGATCTTGCGGAGTTGAAATTCCGGCATCCGTTTCTGGATTTGACTGTGCCCGCGGTTCTGGCCGATTACGTCACGCTCGATCAAGGTACCGGCATCGTGCACACCGCGCCGGGGCACGGCGTGGAAGACTTTCAGACCGGCCAGAAATATGGCATCGAGGCGTACGCGCCGATCGACGATCACGGCCGCTATCTCGAAGGCCTGCCGGAATACAAAGGCAAGACCGTGTTCGAGGCCAATCCCATCATTGTAACGTTGTTGCGCGACCGCGGCGCGCTGCTCGAAGAACAAAAACTCTCGCACAGCTACCCGCATTGCTGGCGCTGCCACAATCCCGTGATTTTCCGCGCCACCGAGCAGTGGTTCATCGATCTGGACGCTGCCGGGCGCGATGGCAAATCGATTCGCGCGCGCGCACTGGATGAAATCGAAAAAGTGAAGTGGACGCCGGAATGGGGCGCTGAGCGGATGCGTTCCATGATCGCGGACCGGCCGGACTGGTGCGTTTCGCGGCAGCGGTTCTGGGGCGTGCCGCTGGTGATCCTGTACTGCGACAAGTGCGGCAAGCAGTTTGACGATTACGCGGCGTTGCACGCGCTCGTCGAGAAGTGGTTTACGAGCGAGGGCGCGGATGCGTGGTTCACGCATCCCGTGGAAGAGTTGTTGCCCGCGGGCACGCCCTGTTCTTGCGGGGCGTCCCATTGGCGCAAGGAAACCGATATTTTGGATGTATGGTTCGATTCAGGGTCGTCACACCTTGCGGTTCTCGACCGCCTCGATGCGGATGGGCAGAAGCTTCCTTGGCCTGCGGATATGTATCTGGAAGGACCAGACCAATTCCGGGGATGGTTCCACAGTTCGCTGTTGGTGGGGGTCGCGGTCCGAAATGGTTCGCCCTATCGTCACGTGCTGACATACGGCTGGGCGGTCGACGAAAAAGATGTCCCCATGTCGAAATCGCTGGGCAATGCTGTGCTTCCCGCGGAAATGAGCGAGCAGTGGGGTGCGGATCTCCTGCGGCTCTGGGTTAATTCGCAAGCTTACACTTCCGATTTCCGAATGTCGAACAACGTGATGACCCAGCTTTCCGAGGCCTACCGCAAGTTGCGCAACACCTTCCGCTTCGCGCTTGGCAATCTTGCGGGATTCGATCCTGCCCGTGACGGTGTTCCAGATGCGGAGCTGGAAGAAATGGACCGGTGGATGTTGACGCGAACGTCCGCACTGGTGCGCGATTGCCGGAAGTGGTACGACGTATTTGAATTTCACCGCGTCTATCACGCGCTGTATGACTTCGCTGTCGTGGATTTGAGCGCATTCTATTTCGACGTGCTCAAGGACCGTCTCTACACCTTTGCGCCGCGCAACCGCGCCCGGCGCTCGGCGCAGACTTCGGTTTATCGCATCGCCAGTGCATTGTTGCGTCTCGCGGCGCCAATCCTCTCGTTCACGGCTGAGGAAATCTGGAGGCATTTTCCGCACACCGCGGGCGATCCCGACAGCATTCATCTTGTTCTGTTTCCCGCAGCGGAGGAACTTGGTTCTCCGCTTGATCCCGCCAAGGCGGCGAACTGGGAAAAGCTGCTGGCGGTGCGGACCGAAGTGCTCCGCGCACTCGAAGCCGCGCGAAACGCGAAAACAATTTCAGGCGCCCTCGAAGCCAAAGTTGTTTTGAGCGCCGCGAAAGATTTGGCGCCTTTGCTGGAACAATACAAAAGTTGGCTGCCCGCCCTCTTCATTGTTTCGCAAGTGGAACTCGCCGCGGCGGCGCCAGCCGATGCGCAAAAATCGGAATCGCTGCCGGGATTGAGTGTCGCCGTGCAGCGCGCCGACGGCGCGAAGTGCGAGCGCTGCTGGAATTATTCCAGACACGTCGGCGAAAACTCCGATTACCCGACCGTGTGCGAGCGCTGCGTGAAGGCGCTCACCGAAATTGAAGAGACGCTGGCGGCTTCGGGCCATGCGGGAGGACAGGGGGCCGCGTCCTCGTGAGCGGGGCGCGCTGGTTGTGGCTGTCGCTGGCGGTGCTGGCCTCGGACCGCGCCACGAAATTTGCCGTCGAGCGCTACACCAGCCCGTTCTTCCGCCATTCCATCGTTTCGGACATCGTGGTTTTGGTTCATAGCCAGAATCCCGGCATCGCCTTCGGCGTATTCTCCAATTCGGGCTCGCCCTGGCTTACGCCGGTTTTGGTGTTCTGTTCCGCGGCCGTGATCGTTCTGCTGGTGTGGATGATCGCCACGGGCCGCGCCGGCGGCGCGCTCGTGCAATGCGGCCTGGCGCTGATTCTTGGCGGCGCCGCGGGCAACGCGCTCGACCGCGTGATCCACGGCGGCGTGACGGATTTCCTGGAAGTTCGATTGTGGAAGTACATTTGGCCGGCGTTCAACGCCGCCGACTCCGCCATTACGATTGGAGCGGTCCTGGTGCTGTTCGAGCTGGTATTCGGCGAGCGCCAGCGCCAGATTCCAACCGCCGAAAAACGCGGACGGGTTTAGTAGCGCAGGCTTCAGCCTGTGGGTTTCTGATGATGGCGATACAAAATTCACGCAGCCCAAACCTTCACGACATTGAACGCATCGAAGAAAAATCCACAGGCTGAAGCCTGCGCTACTAAACCCCAAACCCTCACTGCAGCATCGAGTGACGCAGGGCGGCGGCTGGATTTGTTTCTCGCACAGAACATACCTGAGCTGAGCCGCACGCGCATCCAGGAGTTGATTCGCGAAGGCCACGTCCGCGTGGACGGCCGCATTGCCAAGGTTTCCCACCGCGTCGCGGCCGGTGAAACCGTCGAGATCGAAGTCTTGCCCCGTCCCGCGCCGCAAGCCCTGCCGGAAGATCTTCCGCTCGAATTTATGTACGTGGACGACGATTTCGTGATTGTGAACAAGCCAGCGGGGATGGTCGTCCACGCAGGCGCAGGCCACTCGCGCGGGACGCTGGTGAACGCGCTGCTGCATCGCCTTGGAACACTTTCCGCGGCGGGCGGCGCGCTACGGCCCGGCATTGTCCATCGCCTGGACCGCGAAACGTCGGGCGCCATGGTCGTGGCGCGGAATGACCAGGCCCACGAAAATCTCGCCGAACAATTCCGCTCGCGCAACGTCAGGAAAATTTATCTCGCGCTGGTGCATGGAAAAATGCCGCGCGATTCCGGCACGATCACGCTGCCCATTTCCCGTGATCCGCGCCGCCGCACGCGTATGACCGCGCGCGCAACCAAGGGCCGCCACGCGCGAACGGACTGGCGCGTGATCGCACGCCTGGACCGCTGCACTCTGGTCGAAGCCGCGCTGCACACCGGGCGTACGCACCAGATCCGTGCGCACTTCGCGGCCATCGGCCATCCCGTTGTGGGCGATACGCTCTACGGCGCCCCGCGCGGCCTGCGCGCCGGCTCGCGCGATCTGCCTCTTCTCGAACGCAACTTTCTTCATGCCGCGCGCATCGGATTTTCGCATCCTTCGAGCGGCGCCTGGGTGGAAGTTGGCGCCCCGCTACCAAGGGATTTGCGGGTATACTTCGATCAGGTGGGAGCATCAATCGGTCGGCGCGCCACGGAGATCGAAGCCGCGCTTGCGCCGTACGTATGACAACTATGAAAAAACGGGCGTTGTGGATTGCGATCGTTTGTTTCCTCGCGGCTGTGGCCGCGGTGGGCGCGCAGCAAGCGCAACCTCCGGCGCCGCCGCCCCAGTCTCCTCCGCCGCCACCGGCGCAGGTGGACCGTCAGGGCGCGATCGTCCGCAACGTCAACCTGGTGGAAGTGCTCTTCAGCGTGGTGACCAAGCGCGAAAAATTGGTCACCGATTTAAACAAAGACAATTTCAAGGTTTTCGACGACGGCGTGCAGCAGGAAATTACTTCGTTCAGCCAGCCCACCGACCTTCCGCTTCGCATTGGCATGGTGCTGGATACTTCCAACAGCATTCGGGAGCGTTTGAAATTCGAGCAGGACGCCGCGATCGATTTCATATTTAACGCCCTGCGCCGCGGGAAAGATGAGGCGTTTCTGATGACGTTCGACGACGGCGCGCAAATCATCAAGGATTTCACGGGCGATACCGGCGAAATTCGCGACACCATTCTGAAGCAGCGCGCCGGCGGCGGCACTTCCCTGTATGACGCGGTGTACGCGGCCAGCGATCACTTGTTGAAGTATTCGCCGCTTCCTCCCGGCCCAAATGCGGACGTGCGCCGCGTGCTGGTGGTGATTTCCGATGGCGATGACAACAGCAGCAACCGCTCCCGCGGCGAGTCCGTGGAAATGTCGCAGCGCGCCGGCGTCATTATCTATTCGATCAGCACAAGCACGGAATGGGTTACCGCCGAGGACGAAAAAAATCCTTCCAAGCGAATCAGCCGCAAGTATGAAAAAAACGAGGGAGACCGGGTTCTCGAACAACTCGCGGGGGAGACCGGCGGCCGCGCTTTCTTCCCTTACCAGGTCGATGATCTGGGGCAATCGTTTCTCGACATCGGAGACGAATTGCGCCATCAATACGCGCTGGCCTACAGTCCCGCGGGCCGTTCACCCGACGGCAAGTACCACACCATCCGGATCCAAACCGATCGCAAGGACGTAGTCGTTCGTGCCCGCAAGGGTTACTATTCCGTTCCGATCCCCGCTCCCGGCGCCAAACCCGCCGCGCCCCCTGCCTGATCCGAATTTCTTCAAACAAGTCTGGAAAATGGCAGCCGTAAATGAATCAACGATCAAGGTATGCGTGGTTTTGTGGCGCCGGCGTCCCGCCGGCGATCTTAAGTTGTGTTCAGATCAAAAAAAATCGCCGGCGGGACGCCGGCGCCACGAAAAACCTGCGGTCTGAGGCGAATCAGATGAATTACGTTCCTGGAGCCTGCATACTCGTCAAAAATCTGTGCTCGACGCAAATCCCCGCTCAGTCGTTGGGCGCGTAGTATCCGCGGCGGGTGAGGACGGAATAATCCTTGTTCTTCATTTCCACTTTGATTTTGCGATAGCTGCCGTCGTGCTTCTTGTTGGTAGGCGTATATCCGATTGTGTACTGGTTGCGCAGTTCTTCCGAGATTTCATCGAACGCCTGCTCCAGGTTTTTTTCGTTGCGTACGATGATCATGCGGCCGCCGGTCTCACCTGTGAGCCTGCCGGCGACGTCCCGGTCGCCCCCATCGGCCGCCACCAGCAGAATATGGACGACTGTGTCGGTTCGTTGCGCGGCTTCTATGGCGTCCGATAGCCTCAATTTGCTTCCCGTATCTTCCGCGTCGGTCAGGACCACAATGGCTTTCCTGCCCGCTTCACCGGACAGCTTCTCGTGGGCGGCGAGATAAACGGCATCATAAAAATTCGTTCCGCCCGAGCCGCTCGAGGGCAGCGGGCCTTGCGCAATCATCCCGCCGCTGGGTGCATTGATCTGCGCGCGGTTGATGGCGCGATCCAGCACGCCGCGGTCGTCGGTGAAATCGGCGAGCAGGTCCACGTCCGTATCAAAAGTCATGATCATGGCCAGGTCGCCCTTGCGCAACACCCTTGCCAGGAAGCGCGATCCGGCCTCTTTTTCTCCACCCAGCATGAAGTATTCACTGCCGCTCGTATCAATCAGTATGCCCAGGGTAATGGGCAGGTTGGATTCCGCGGAAAAATTGGTTATTTCCTGGAGCTGCCCATCCTCATAGACTTGGAAGTCATCTTGTTTTAAGCCGGTAATTATCGCCTTGTGTTTGTCGCGCACCGTAGCGAAAAGGTTCACCAGGTTCACTTGCACGCGGATTTGGCCCGGAGGAGCGGCAAAGGCCAGCCCCCCCGCAAGAGAGGCGATGCACAGATAGGAAAGGATGGCGCGAATCCGCATTGTATAATCTCCGTGAGCCGTAATGACGTCTTGGATGCTTCGCCGGAATATTAAGATGCCATTTGGAACCCAAGAAGCGTGGCGGCCGGTGGCAGTCCACGCGCAAATAGTGACGGGACGCCCATGAATTGTCCACGAAAATTCTGGACCGCAAGCCTGGTGATTTGCGTGGCAATGGCCGGCGGCCTGGTTTGGCGGTCGCAATTGGCGTTCGGCCAGGGCGCGGGTCAAGAGCCATCCGCGCAAACGCAGGACCCACGCGCTCGAATCCGGACCACGGTGTCTCTCGTAGTCGTGCCGGTAACCGTAAAGGACAGTGCAGGCGAACTCGTGACCGACCTGCAGCAAAACGACTTCCGGGTCTTTGAAGATGGCGTCGAGCAGCCGATTACGCTGTTCACTGCGGATGCGTTTGACTTGTCCGCGGCCGTTCTGGTTGATGATGACCTGAAGCAAGGCACGGCGGAAAAGGTTCAGAAAACACTGGAGACCCTCGCGGGCGGCTTTACCGCTACCGACGAGGTGTCCTTGTGGCGGTTCGATGAAGTGCCCGAGCAAATCTCCGAAGAATTCATCGCCGACAACGACAAGCTTCTGACGCAACTCAAGCGCGTTGACCTCAGCAGTTCGTTTCCCGGAATCGGTTCCTACACCATGACTAACGGACCCCACGTCAATACAGCCCAGCCGCCGGGGCCGGCGAAGGTTCCCACGGAAGCGAACGGGCATCCCAACAACAAACACATCACCGACGCCATTTACGCCGCCGCCGAACAGCTCCAGGACCGGCCGCGCGAAAGGCGCAAGATTATTTTTCTGATCTCCGACGGGCAGAATGCCAAGAACAATACGCACAAATACGACGAGACCCTGAAGCTGCTCCTGTCCGCGGATATTTCGGTCTACGCCGTCGGCGTCGGCGAAGCGAACCTGAATCGCGGGATCACATTTCTCGGAAACAATATTCTTGCCAAGTACGCGCATGCGACCGGCGGCGATATTTTCTACGGTGGCATGAGCCGGGAAAATCTCGAGGGGCTTTACGGACGCGTATCCGAACAGGCTCGCAACCAGTACACAATCGCCTACTCCGGCGCGCACACGGACCGTTCCAAGCCGTATCACACCATCGAAGTCCGCGTGAAGCGCCCCGGCCTGACGTTGCTCACGCGCGACGGCTATTACCTCAACGCCACGCCGTAGTCCTTGTTCTTTCTCTCCTGCCAAATCCTGAGCGGAGAAACTTCACCCCACCGTTTCAAGTATGTGCACAGTTTTTTTCGTGGCGCCGGCGTCCCGCCGGCGTTTTTTTGAATTTCCAAGCGGCGCAAAACCGCCGGCGGGACGCCGACGCCACAACATCACGTGCGATTTTTACAGGGTTGAACACGCCACATCTGTCGCGAAACTCGCTGGCAAAAAGTTTTTCTCGTTCGCCTCGCTTTTTCATTTCGCAGTTCTGGAATTTCTTCTTGACTTCCGGCGCGCACACTCGTAAAAGAACCATAGCGAGTCTGCGATAGCTTGGCTCGCTGCTCCGAGGGGAGAACGGTTCACGGAGCGAATGCGCGAATCGGCCAAATCGGGGAAACGCAACACGCCGAGGTTGGTCTAAAAAAACGTTTCCAGAAAAGGCGGCCGTATCCACGGCCGCCTTTTTTATTTTGCCGCTTCCTGCAAGAAAATTTTCGAAATGCTAGCGGATTTCAGTAGCACAAGCGCACCTGCCTGTGCGGGGTTCGCGAATGTGGCTGAATCAAAAGCCCGTTCGCGGCTCAAAAAACCGCACAGCCAGGAGTGGCTGTGCTACTTGGCTAACTCCGCCAACGGTTCCGCGTTACTCCTCGCCGGAAGCGCTGGCCGCCGCGCCCTGCTCCCTCGCGGGACAGATCGATTCGTAGTCGCAGAACCTGCATGCAAAGCCGGGCTTGGCGGGGAACTCGCCCGCGCGAATATCGGCGGCGGCTTCCTGAATTTCCGCGCGCACTTTCTTGAGCTGCTTGTCGTCGCGCGTGGCGCTCACAGACTGATTGGTTTGCAGGAAGTGCAGCGTGAGCCTGGCCGGATTCCAGTCAAATACTTCCCGCGCCGCGAGCGCATACGCGCTGAGTTGCACGTCCTTTTTGGCCTTGTCTTCGGTGCGCGGCCTTCCGGTTTTGTAATCCACGATTTCCTCTTCGCCTGGGCCGATCCGGTTCACCTGGTCCATTCGCCCGGTGAGCACAACGTTATTGTCCATCGGCAAATTGAAAACTTTTTCCTGCGCGATGACGTGCGGCGGCGAAGCCACCGTCGTGGCGTGGAACGCGCGCAATTGCGCCATGCCGTCCTTCTTGTATTCCTGTTCCTGGTAGTCGTCCTCGAATCCGGCCGAAGTCCATTCCAGCTCAAATTTCCGCGCCACTTCCTCGAACGGAAGCGTGTGTCCTTTGGCCAGTTCGCCGATGAAATATTTGATCGTGTTATGCATCACGCTGCCGAAGCTCATGGCCGCGGCAGGGCCGCCGCGAAGCTTCCATGCAAAGTTGAAAAGATATTTCTGGGGGCACGATTCGAGCGTGCCGATCGCCGTAGGGCTGATCTCCAGGGGTTCCGGAACGGGCGGGCGATAGGCGGTGGCCCAATTGCCGATTCGTGAGCCGATCCGCGCGCGGCGCTCGGGCGCGTCGAAGAGAGCCGGCTCCGGTTCCGCGGGAGCCGCAGGTTTGTTGGCCGGATTGGGAGCAAGCTGCTCGACGTCGCGCCGCTTGATCTGCGCCTCCATCAGAATATCGTCCAGGAACGGGGAAGGCTTTGAGCGCTTGTTCACCACCGTGTTGAGCGTGAGCCGATGCCGCGCGCGCGTCACCGCCACGTAAAACAATCGTCGCTCTTCCTGAATGTGAAAGCTGCCCTGGGGCTGCTCTTCCTTCATTAATTCTGGGGGGAATTCGAGCACGCGGGGTTTTTCACCCGCCGGGAAACTGCGTTGCACCAGGCGCAGGATGTAAACATGATCGAATTCGAGTCCCTTCGCCGCGTGCACGGTCATCAGTTGCGCCGCGTCGCCCGGTTCCTGCTCGAGGTTGATCGATCCGCCGGCTTGTTCGAAATAATCCAGATACTCGACAAATTCTTTAAGGCGCTGCGTTTCGCTCTTGGGCTGCCACTCGCGCACGAATTGCGCCAGGCGATCGAAGTATTTGCGGTCTTCGGCAGCCGCGGCGGAGCTGATTTCAAGGCCCTCGGCCAGGTCGTCGAGTAATTCCTCTGCCCTTGACTGCCGCGCTTTCTTTCGAAGCTCCGTGATCAGTTCGACGAGCGCTCCCAGATCGCGGCCGCCGCCTGGGGAGGGAGGCTCTCCCTGCGCGGCCAGCATCGTGTCCCACAAGGAGACGCCCTTGCCTTTGGCGGCCCGTTCGATAAGCCGCACCAGGTCCTCAGGTTCGAGTCCCCACGCCGACATTGCCAGGACGCGCGCGCAGGCCACGTCGTCCGAGAGTTGATCGATCAGCCGCAGGTAGGCGATCACGTCCCGCACCAGGCGGTGCGAGAGAATCGAGAGATTCTTGATCACGAACGGAATCTTGCGCGCCTTGAGCGCGTCGACCAGCTTGTCGCGGTGCGCGTGGCTGCGGTACAGCACGGCGAACGTGCGCCATTTGGCTCCCGCGCGATGCAACCGCTCGAGTTCGCTGGCGACCCATTGCGCCTCGGCGTCGCTCGACTCGTGCGTGACAATCCGCACTTTGTCCCCATCCTCACGAACCGCAGTCAGCGGGTATTCGGGAATGTTGCTTGGCTTTTCGTTGTGGCGGATCACTTGTCCGGCGACGCGCAGGATTCGTCCGGCCGAGCGGTAGTTCAGGGTGAGCGGCCGCAGCAGATCCTGCTCCGATGCATTGGGCCCGGTGGCGAAACGCTTCAGAAAAATCGTGAAACTCCCGAATGATGCGCCTCGAAAACGGTAAATCGCCTGGCGATGGTCGCCCACTACGACCAGGTTGGGCCTCTCGCCTCCGAGCAGCCAGAGCAGTTCCAGTTGCGCGATGTTCGTGTCCTGAAACTCGTCGACCAGAATGTAGCGGTAACGCGCGCGAAGCGCCTCGAGCAGAGCACCGTTAGAGCGGAGATGCTGGACGGCGTCCATGATCTGCGTGCCGAACGTAAGCAGCTTGCGTTCGCGAAGGAGAAGATCGCTGGCCCGGTAGGCACGCGCAATTTCCTGGATTTTGGCGACTTCTTCGTCGCGGGTGCGGCGCTCCTCTTCATCTTGCAACGCGCCGCGGACGCGCTGAAAATTTTCCGCCTGCTCCGTGGCGTAGCGCTGGTAGTCGTCCGGTGTAACCAGCTCATCCTGGCAGCGCGAGAAAAATTCCACGAAGTCGCCCAGAAATTGTCCGGGCTCGGCTAGGCGCCGGTAGCGCTCCAATTGAAGCAGAGGCAGATTGCGCCGGAGCAAAATCCAGTGGTCGATTTTGTCGATGGGCTTGAGGTCCGGATCGATTTGCTGCAGAAGAGTATTGCAGAAGGAGTGAAACGTGCTGAGCGTGACGGCCTCGGCGCGCTGCGCATCCGATTCTCCAAGGCCGCGGGACGCCGCAACTACTCGGTGCTTCATTTCCGCAGCGGCCTTGTCGGTGAAGGTCAGGCCCAGGATTTCCTTGCCGGTAAGCTCCGGCTGGGAATCGAGCAGGTAGCGGATGCGTTCGGTGATGGCGCGAGTTTTCCCTGTGCCCGCGCCGGCCACCACCACCAGCGGTCCTTGGCCATGCTGCACGGCCGCGCGCTGTTCAGGATTAAGCTGAATTCCCGGCCCCGGCGCCCCGGCATTTTTAAAAAGGTCAGCCATCTGGATTCATTCCAGCCAACAACAGTAGCACAGGTGCGGCGCGGCAGGATTAACAGGAATCTATATAACAGAACTGTTATATCAGTCCGAGAAACAAAATATATGAAATCTTTGAAGTAAGATTATGGCAATGTACGGGGAAAGAAGATCGGAGAAAGAGCACTGACAATTTAGGCCAGGAATATAGATAGAGACAAAAGGAGTCCCCCGTATGTCTCATCGTATCCGTAATTATGCGCCAACGGAAACCCCGATTGAGCGCATCTTTGAGAGAGTCATGCATCGAAAGATGACTTCCCAGGAAAGGATCTATTTTCACCTCAAGCCCAGGATCAAGGCGTCGCCGCGGATAAGTGCGAATAGGCAATCCCGCGCGGCCTGAGCCGAGCGAAATTGACCCCGCCTTAACTCCCTCCTATACTGGGCCCTGGCGGGCCACTGTTCCAGTGGCGCACCCCGATAATTGTATGCCCGGGAGAGCATCCATGGAGCAAGCCGTCATCCTCAGCGCTGTTCGTACACCTGTCGGAAAATTCCAGGGCGGTCTTGCGCCCCTGTCCGCCCCGCAACTCGGCGCGAAAGCCGCCGCCGAGGCCGTGCGTCGCGCGGGCATTGAGCCGAATACAGTGGACGAAATCATCATGGGCAATGTGGTGCAAGCCGGCCTCGGGCAAAATCCCGCGCGGCAGGCGGGCCTCGGCGCGGGGCTTGACGTGCGTGTTGCGGCCATGACCATCAATAAAGTTTGCGGCTCGGGATTGAAGGCCGTGGGCCTCGCGGCGCAAGGAGTCATGCTCGGCGAAAATGAAATCGTGGTCGCGGGCGGCATGGAGTCCATGTCCAATTGTCCTTATTTACTGCCGGGCGCGCGCGCCGGCTACCGCTACGGAAATGCCGAAGTCGTGGACTCCATGGTGCGCGACGGTTTGTGGGACGTATACAACGATTTTCACATGGGCATCACCGCCGAACTCGTGGCCGAGAAATTCGGCATCACGCGGCAGGAGCAGGATCAATTTTCTCTGGAGAGCCACCAGCGCGCCGTTCGCGCCAGAAAATCCTGCTTCATTGAATCGCAGATTGTGCCGGTCGAAATTCCTCAGAAGAAGGGCGAACCTGTAGTGATCAAGTACGACGAGTCGCCGCGCGAGGATGCATCTCTCGAAGCCTTGAGCAAGTTGCGGCCCGCATTCAAGAAAGACGGCACGGTGACCGCGGGCAACGCCCCGGGCACGAACGATGGCGCGGCGGCCCTAGTAGTAACGAGCGAGGGCAACGCCGCGCGCCTGGGCAAGACGCCCATGGCGCGCATTGTCGCGCAGGCCGTGAGCGGCGTCGATCCCAAATGGATCATGACGGCGCCCATCTACGCCGTGGAAAAAATATTGAAAAAAACCGGCTGGGACCGTGACCGCGACGTGGACCTGTACGAATTAAACGAAGCGTTCGCCGCCGCCGCGATCGCCGTGACGCGCGAACTGCATCTCGATCCGGCGAAAGTAAACGTAAATGGCGGCGCCGTGGCCATCGGCCATCCCATCGGCGCTTCCGGCGCGCGCATCCTCACGACGCTGCTGTACGAATTGCAGCGCCGCAACGCGCATCGCGGTATCGCCGCATTGTGCCTGGGAGGCGGCAACGCCATAGCGCTAGCCGTAGAGCGCCACTAGGACAGGCTTCAGCCTGTCTGTTTTTGACTCTATTGGAAATCGGCGGATGCCAAAACAGCCATCCCGAAGCCCGTCCCACTGGCGCATCCGGCGCCAACTTTTTTGTGACGATTTGAAAACCCCACCCCAACGCGGAATGCGACAGACCGGCAACTATGACTGACGACTCTCTCGAACTCCTATGGCGCGGTTCCGATCCCGCCAAATTCACCGCGCTGCAAGCGGCTCTGCGCGACGAAGCCATCCCGTTCTGGCAGACGCAAGTTTACGATCCCGCCGGCGGCTTCCTTTCTTCCCGTCCGTATTATCTGGAAGCGACGCCCGGCTTTGAGATTCGAGTCCACGCCTCCGATCTGGAGCGCGCTAATGGCGCGTTAGACTGGGTGGAAAGTAAAGAAAATGCATCCGAAGTTTCCAGTGGTCTCTCCATTCCAGAGCACGACCGTCTCGAACCCAGGAGAGCACTTCCTTACGATTGGGATGCCAAAGAAGCGACCTCGGAAGTCTGGTCCGGCGAAGATGAATCCATGGCCGAATACCTGGCCAGCGCCCTCCGCGAAAACGGCATCCCCAGCCGCATTCCCGATGAACCGGGCCACCGCGCCCGTCTGTGCGTTCGCCCCGCGGATTTGACGCGCGCACGAGATATTGCCCGCGAAATCACGGGGGGATAGATTCCCGCAGTGCCCGGCGGTAGAATGCACCGCCCATGTTCTGCCCCAGTTGCAAATGCGAATACATTCGCGGCGTGACGCAATGCGCCGATTGCGGTGTTCCTCTTGTAGACGCACTTGAACCGGAAAACGCAAATCCCCTGGACAATGTTCGAATCGTTTCGGTCTGGCAGGGTAACGAGACCTCTGAGTTTGAAAGAGTCAAGGGAGCGCTCGAAAACGCGGGAATTGAATTTCTGGACCGGGATTCGAAAAACTTCGACTTGTTTGCTCCGTCGGGTTCGAACCTGGAGATTTGGGTTTCAACCGAGGATCGTGACGCGGCCAGAAAAATTATTCTGGACGAGGACGGGGCCGTCGACCCCAACGAACTGACTCCCGAGGCGATTGAGTCATTGACGCTTCCGGAATCGGATCAGCCGGACAGTGATGGGCCGCAAGATCTATTGGTGGAATGGAACGAAGACGATCCGGTTACTGAAGTGTGGAACGGCGAAAAGGAAGATTTCGCTGACACCTTGACCGCCTGCCTGAGGGAAATCGGAATCGCCTCGCGAAAGCTCTCCGAAGCAAGCCACTGGAGCTTGGTAGTTCGCCCCGAGCAGGAAGCCCGTGCAAAGGAAGTCGTTCGCGAGGTAGTAGAAGCCACCCCGCCGGGGTGATTTCAAGTAGCGCAGGCTTCAGCCTGTGGGTTTTGGCCGGAGCAAAGCCGCATCCGCCGCAACCAACCCCCACAGGCTGAAGCCTGCGCTACTTTCCTTTCCCTCCCCGACTTCCTATACTTCCTCAGCTTCCCGCTCGCGAGGAGACGAAATGACCATCGAAGCAATCCGCACCGTGGCCGTGCTCGGCGCGGGAACCATGGGCAACGGCATCGCCCACGTCTTCGCCCGCTGCGGCTACACCGTCATCCTGCGCGACGTGGAAGAGAGTTTCCTCGTTCGCGCCCGCGACACGATCGCAAAGAACCTCGATCGCGAAATTAAAAAAGGCAAAATCGAAGAAGGGGCCAAATCAAAAATCCTGGCCCGTATTCACACCACGACGGATTTTTCTCAAATTGCCCGCGCTGATTTCGCCATCGAAGCCGTGCCCGAACGCCTGGACCTGAAACTTTCCGTGTTGCGCGAAGCCGACCAACTCCTGCGCCCCGAAGCGATCCTGGCCTCGAACACTTCCTCGATTTCGGTGACCACACTGGCCGCCGCGACGGGCCGCCCCGACCGCTTCATCGGCATGCACTTCATGAATCCCGTCCCGGTGATGGTCTTAGTCGAAGTGATCCGCGCGCTGCAGACGGGCGATGAAACGTTTCACACAACCATGGCGCTGTGCGAGCGCCTCGAGAAAAAACCCGTCGCCGTCAACGACGCGCCAGGCTTCGTTTCCAACCGTGTGTTGCTGCCGATGATCAACGAAGCCGCCTTCGCCGTCATGGAAGGCGTCGCCACCGCCGAAGCCGTCGATGCCGTCATGAAACTAGGGATGAATCATCCCATGGGCCCGCTCGAACTCGCCGATTTCATCGGCTTGGACACCTGCGTACACATCCTCGACGTGCTCCACGAAGGTTTCGGCGACTCCAAATATCGCGCCTGCCCATTGCTGCGAAAGATGGTCGCCGCAGGCTGGCTAGGCCGCAAGAGTGGGCGCGGATTTTATTCTTATACTGCCTAATCTACTTTGGATGTTTAACCCGGATTTTAGAATCTTTAGTGCCGCACAACCGACCGAGATGGGTGTTGTGGCGCCGGCGTCACGCCGTCGATTTTTCCGATCTCTACCCAGCACGAAAACTCCGGCGAGACGCCGGCGCCACAAAAGCCAAGATGGCCATCGTGCCAGTGTGCAACCTACCAAAGATGGGCCATCATCGCCACGCCAGCCATCACCAGCGCAATGCCGGCAATGTGACCAAGGAGTTCTCCTTTGCTGAGGATCTTCTCGGCCATGACAAAGAGTGCAATAACCGCGACCCAGAACAGATTCATGACCCCGGCAACGAAGAGCAGGGCCATCAAAACCCAACAGCATCCCACGCAGAACGCGCCATGCCGCAATCCCATGATAAAAGCGCCTGCTGCACCCTCGCGCCACTCGCTCATAAGAAAGGATAAGGGCGACCGGCAACCCTTCAGGCAAGTGCGCTTCAGCGGGGTCCACTGGAAAACGCCCGCCGCGATGAGCAGCCCGCCATTCAGCGCTGGACTCGTCGCCGCCATCGCGGGGGAAAGAAGCGCGGCCTGGTGCAATCCCCACTCGGCCAACGTAGCCACAGCGGAAAACACGGTCCAAACAGCGAGGTATCCAAAAAGGAAGATGCTCACCGGCACGTACGGCCGGGCCGACGCTTGCCGTTGCCGGTTCACGGTGAGAAACGCGAGGAGCATGGGCGTCGCGGACGGCAGCATCATGGCGACCATCATCACGGCCCACATCACGAACAGAAGCAGAACTGTGCCGGGCCCCCACGTCTGCAGTCCGGGCATGACCATGCCCGGCATGTCCATGCCAGCCATGTCCATACCCGGCATCGAAGTCTTGGTGTGGAAGAGATACCACCACGCGAGAACGACCATGGCGGCCAGGCAGCCGCCGATGATCAGTCGCTCCCGCCGAAGAATTGTTTCCACAGGATCTGTTCAGTTCTTCCAGTCAAAGTTATAGAAAATCCAGTTGGACTTCTGGGCTCCCACGGACACGCCGGCCGCCTGGGCGTGAAAGTTTCCCTGCCCGCATTGCCCTTTCTTCCAGATAAATCCCTCTGGAAGATCGACATTCACATGATGCTCTTCTCCGGTAACGGGGTTCTTCAAAGTATCGCCGTGACCTTCGCCAATCCCCTCGGCTCGGAACACGCTCTTCGTCCCTTTTCCCTCAATCGTGATTTTCGTTTTCACCAGCCCGGTGACTTGATAGGTCGGTCCCAATAGTTCCCAGGGCATGCCGCCCAACTTTCCCGTGAAGATTTGGCCGAGCGCTTCAATCTGCTTATCCGTCGTGGTCGGCTCCACGACGAAAACACATCGGCCGTTGCCCTCATGAATCGCTTTAGGCCAGTCGAGGATTGCTGCGCACTTCAATCCCGACAGGTCGAGCTTGCTGCACGAGCCGCTCTTGATATCCAGGCCTACGAGCGCACGGCAGCTTCCGTCCTTCGAATTCGGGAATCCGCCGAAATTGCAGCCGCAGCCGAAGTCACAGTTGCAAAATTCATAGCCCCGCCCCTTAAGCGTCCAGCGCGTTGCCTTTGATTTCGTTGCCATGCGTCCTCCTCCGATCAGGCTGAGCAATAGTATCCAAATTCCGGAAAATTGCCAGTTCCTTGATGTCCAGGTTCCGGACATCCGCAAAGTCCCGCCCGGTAAAGAGCGGAAGCCCGGACGGCCGGAAATTGGCTGGGAACGGCGCCAAAATAGTGTTTGCTTTTTGTTCGCCATGTGGTATCTTGCCTCTCGCAATCAATTTGGGCCAAGCGGGACGCTTTGTAGTAGACTTCAGAGAGCCCGCAGAGTCACGATACGTGACAACTCAGCTTCCGAGGTGGAGTCATGACGGACGAAAAAACGAAAATGCTGGAAAATGCGATTTCCCAGATCGAAAAGGATTACGGCAAGGGCGCCATCATGCGTCTGGGTAGCCGCGACGTCCTGGTGCCGGTCAGCGTGATCCCCACGGGAGCGCTTTCCATCGACGCGGCGCTGGGCGTGGGCGGCGTGCCGCGCGGGCGCGTCATTGAAATCTACGGCCCTGAATCCGGCGGCAAAACGACGCTCACCCTGCACATCATCGCCGAAGCGCAGAAGATGGGCGGCCAGGCGGCGTTCATTGACGCCGAGCACGCGCTCGATCCGGTCTATGCCCGGAAGCTGGGCGTGGACGTGGACAACCTGCTGGTGTCACAGCCGGACAACGGCGAACAGGCCCTGGAGATCGCGCAGAAGCTGATTCAGTCCGGCGCAGTGGACGTGATTGTCGTGGATTCGGTCGCTGCGCTAGTCCCGCGCGCCGAACTCGAAGGCGACATGGGCGATCCGCAAATGGGTTTGCAGGCGCGCCTGATGTCGCAAGCCCTGCGGAAGCTCACGGCCATCGTATCCAAGTCCCGCACCTGCCTGATCTTCATCAACCAGATCCGCGAGAAGATCGGCGTGATGTTTGGCAATCCGGAAACCACCACGGGCGGGCGCGCGCTGAAGTTTTACTCCTCCATCCGGCTCGATATTCGGCGTATCCAGTCCATCAAGGAAGGCGACCGCGTCATCGGTTCGCGCACGCGCGCCAAGGTGGTGAAGAACAAGGTCGCCGCGCCGTTCCGCGAGGCCGAGTTTGACATCCTTTACGGCGAAGGCATTTCCCGCGAAGGCGATTTGATCGATCTCGGCGTCGATAAGGGCGTCCTCGAGAAGTCGGGCACGTGGATTTCGTTTGGCGGCGAGCGCCTCGGCCAGGGACGCGAGAATGCGCGCGTCTTCTTGAAGGAACACGCCGACATCCGCGGAAAAATCGAAAACGCGCTGCGAAAAAAGATGAATATTCCCATCCCCGGAGCAGCCAATGGCACACCGGCACCGGCCGCTCAGGCGGAAAAGCCCCCTATTCAGGCCGCCGCAGCCGCTGCTTCCGCGGCAGCTGGCAAGCCTCGTCCCGTGAAATAATCATTTCACGCCCAGGAGATTAGAGTCTGCTAATCGCGGCCTGATATTCAGTCGGGCCGCGATACTGGAATGCACCACCCACGCCGTACCAATTGGGCACCTTTTTGAACCACTTGTTTCACCCAGACACTCCCCGTCGATTTCAGTTTCACTCATAGGAACTGTATTTTCAGAGTAGTACGAAGGTACCCGGAATGGCCCCCTGCGTGATAGTACGCAATAGTCGAGATTAGCTATTGCGTTCGGGCGGTCAAATTACCTAGAATCATGACTTAAGCCCCAACGCCTGTCGGGAACGCTAAAGCGGTCCAGATCGGAACATATGCTCATGATGTGTCGGCCCGGCTTGTCCAGGTTTCTCGCCATTTGCCTCTGCGTATCGATTGCAGGGAGCTCACCCGCACTGGCGGCTTCCACGCCACGCGCCACTCGCACCCGCGCTTCGATTAAAAGAAGCTCATCCGCGCGCTATGGCGTACCTACTTTTACAGATTCCGAGAAGGGTGACGTCGCCTCATACGACGATCCCGTCGTGCGCAAAGCTGCTATTGACGCGCTGGGACGCTACAACGGTTCGGTCGTAGCCATCAACCCCGCAAGCGGACGCATTCTGACGGTGGTCAATCAGAGCCTGGCATTTTCCGCCGGCTTCATTCCTTGCTCCACGATCAAGCCGGTGATCGCCGTTGCCGCGCTGCAGGAAGGCGTGGTCACCCGCGACACCATGATTCGCGTTGCTTCACGCAAATATTTGAATCTCACCGAAGCCCTGGCGCACTCCAATAACGCTTTCTTCGAGGAGCTTGGCCGGCGCATGGGATTTGACACTGTTGCGCACTACGGCCGCCTCCTGGGCCTCGGCGAACTGGCCGGCTATCAGATTCCCGAGGAGCATCCGGGCGGATTCCCCTCTGAGCCGCCGTCCTTTGGCGGCGTTGCGCGCATGTCCAGCTTTGGCCAGGGAATTCAGATGACGCCGCTGCAACTCGGCGCGCTGGTTTCCAGCATTGCCAACGGCGGCACCCTCTATTACCTGCAGTATCCGCGCACGCCCGAGGAACAAGCCAATTTCATGCCGCGCGTCAAGCGGCAACTCAACATCGAATCGCTCTTGCCGGAAGTGCGGGACGGCATGCTCGCCGCGGTGCTGTATGGCACGGCGCGCTCCAGCTATATTTCCGATGATGCGCAAGCCCTCGGCAAGACCGGTACGTGTTCGGATTCGGCGTCGCGCCTCGGGTGGTTTGTTTCCTACGCCAATCAGGAGCATCCTAAGATCGTCCTGGTCGTGCTGGTGCGCGGCCACAGCAGCATGATCAAGGGAGCCATGGCTGCCGGGGTTGCCGGACGGATTTATCGCCGCCTGAATGACGAAAATTATTTTGCCACGCGTAACAGCGAATCAAGCGCGTCCGCGTTGGCCGCAGGAACCCCGCAGTAACGGCTCACTTCGGCCGGCAACTCGGATTTTCAATTTTCCTTTCGCATATCTGGCATTTAAATCCAAATATCAGATTTGAAATTTCAAATTTGAAATTCAAGTCCCAAATCCCGTCCTCCGCACATCAAGATTCAAATACAATCTCACGCCCCGCAATCCTTCCTCAATCCTGACGCCGGAATTTCAAATCTCAAATTTCAAATCTGAAATTTCTGAGCGGCAGCCGCGCGCAGAGCGCCGGCAATTTTCCCTGAAAAGAGAAAGGCGGCCCGAACTTCCGGGCCGCCCTGAAATTTTGAATTTCGTTTTATCGGAGAAGTGGCGAAATAGCTACCGCACTTCCCAGGTGTCGCCGGTGTTCAGCAGCTTTGCCAGGTCGCCGGGGCCGCGTTTGGCGATAACGTCCTGAATCTGCTTGGCCATCACGTCCTCGTAGCGGTCGCGGTCCCAGGAGCGCAGCACGCCGATGGGAGTCGGGAAGCCGGGCCTTTCTTCCATCTGCGCCAGCGTGAAGGCGTAGGCAGGATTCGGGTGCTTCTCATCGTGAACGAGGAGATCTTTTTCCGTGAGTCCATTGCCGTTGCCGAGATGCACCACCTCGAGTTCCATGCCGTTGAGGCGAATGCCCTTGTCGCGATTCTTGCCGTAGATCAGCGGCTTGCCGTGCTCCAGTTGGACCACGTGCTCGCTGCGGGCTTCCTTTTCGGTAAGGTCAAACCACGCGCCGTCGTTAAAGATGTTGCAGTTCTGTAGGATTTCAACATAGGCCGAGCCTTTGTGCGCCGCCGCCTTCTTCAGCGTGTCCTTCAGGTGCCCCTGGAAGACGTCCACCGAGCGCGCCACGAACGAAGTGTCCGCGCCGATCACCAGGCCCAGCGGATTGAATGGCCGATCCGCGGTCCCGAACGGCGTCGATTTCGTTTTCTTGCCGAATTCGGAAGTCGGCGAGTACTGGCCTTTGGTGAGCCCGTAAATCTTGTTGTTGAACATCAGCACCTTGATGCCGACGTTGCGCCGCAGCATGTGAATCGTGTGATTGCCGCCGATGGCCAGCGAATCGCCGTCCCCTGTCGCCACCCAGACTTCCAGCTCGGGGTGCGCGATCTTTACGCCTGTGGCCACGGCCGGCGCGCGTCCATGGATCGTATGAAAGCCGAACGTATTCATGTAGTACGGGAAACGGCTGGAGCAGCCGATGCCGGAAATCACCACAAATTTTTCGCGTGGAATCCCCAGCTCCGGAAACACGGACTGCACGGCGGAAAGAATGGCGTAATCACCGCACCCGGGACACCAGCGGACTTCCTGGTCCGTCTGAAAATCCTTCTTGGTAAGTACTGGAATCGATGCCGTTGTCATTGGTCTTTTTCTCCAGATTCCTTTCGGCTTGCCCTGTTGGGGGCTTCAGCCCAGAATTTCTTCGATCTTCGCTTCAATTTCCGATTGCTTGAAGGGCTGTCCCTGAATCTTGTTGTACCCCTGCGCGTCCACCAGGAACTTGGCGCGCAAGAGCATCAGAAGTTGGCCGAGATTCATCTCGGGAACCAGCACTTGGCGGTAGCGCCCCAGCAATTCTCCGAGATTGCGCGCCAGCGGGTTCAGATGCCGCAGATGGATGTGCCCGATGCGATGCCCCTTGGCGCGCATCGTCTTCATGCCCGCGGTGATCGCGCCGTACGTCGACCCCCAGGCCACGATCAAGAGATCGCCGTCGGGATCGCCGGCCGGAATCAAATCGGGAATATCCTGCGTCACAGCCTCGACCTTGGCCGCGCGCAGCCGAACCATCTTTTCATGGTTCAGCGGTTCATAGTTGATGTTGCCCGTGACGTCTTGTTTTTCGATGCCGCCGATGCGGTGTTCAAGTCCCTGCGTGCCGGGTATCGCCCACGGCCGCGCCAGTGTGTTCGGGTCGCGCGAGTAGGGATGGAATCCGTTGGGATCGGTTGCAAATTTCACCTTGATCCCGGGGATTTCATCGAGAGTGGGAATGCGCCACGGCTCCGCGCCGTTGGCCAGGTAACCGTCGGATAAAATAATGACGGGCACCATGTACTTGAGCGCGATGCGGCAAGCTTCGACGGCAACCCAGAAGCAATCGCCCGGTGTCGACGGCGCCAGAATCGGAATTGGCGCCTCCGAGTTGCGGGCGAACATCGCTTGCAAAAGATCCGCCTGCTCGGTCTTGGTCGGCAAGCCCGTGGACGGCCCGCCGCGTTGAATGTCGCAAATCACGATGGGCAACTCCGTCGCGACCGCAAGGCCCATCGCTTCGGTCTTCAGTGCCATGCCCGGACCGGAAGTCGTGGTGAGCGCCAGGGCTCCGGAATACGCCGCGCCGATGGCCGAAGTGATCGCTGCAATTTCGTCTTCGGCCTGGAACGTCATGACGCCGAAATTTTTGTACATGGAAAGTTCGTGCAGAATGTCCGACGCGGGCGTGATCGGATAGGAGCCGAGGAACAGCGGAAGTCCGGCTTTCTGTGACGCCGCCACGAAGCCAATCGCCAGCGCCTGGTTGCCGCTGAGGTTGCGGTACGTGCCGGGAGTCAGCTTGGCCGGAGGAATTTCGTAGCTGACCTGAAACGCCTCGGTCGCTTCGCAGTAGTTGTAACCCGCGCGCATGGCCAGCTTGTTCGCTTCCACCAGCAACGCCTTGGTCTTGAACTTGTCCTCGATCCACTTGTATGTCAGGTCCATCGAACGGTTGTAAAGCCAGTAACACATGCCCAGCGCGAAGAAGTTTTTGCAGCGGTCCATCGACTTGGCATCCAGGCCCAGATCCTGCAGCGCGGTTCGCGTCAGGCGTTCCAAGCCGACGGGGAATAGGCGGTACGCGTCGAGGGAGCCGTCCTCCAGCGGATTGGAAGTCAAGTCCGCTTTGCGCAAATCGCCGTCTGTAAACGCGTCGCTGTTCAGGATCAGAATGCCGTTCGCTTTCAGATCCTTCACGTTGGTCCTGAGGGCGGCCGGGTTCATGGCCACTAGCACGTCCACCGCGTCCCCCGGCGTGAATACGTCACCCGAGGAAAATTGAATCTGGAAGCCGCTGACTCCGGGAAGCGTTCCCGCAGGAGCGCGAATTTCGGCGGGGTAATCCGGGAAGGTAGCTAAATCGTTTCCGTACAGGGCAACCGTGTTGGTGAACTGGCTGCCCGTAATCTGCATGCCGTCGCCCGAGTCTCCGCAAAAGCGGAGCACGGCTTTTTCGATGACTTCGCGCTTGTGTGCGCGGACGACTGGGTCCGTAATCGTAGCCATGGCTTAGGAAAGCTCCAATTCTTAAGTATGTATTTTAACCACCCGGTATGCCCCAAGGAGCATCAGTTGCGGATGCCGAAGTTCCATAGAGGGCTTCCAATAACTAAGCATAGCACACTGCAACTGGCCATGTAATACCGCGACGCAAAATCCTTGTTGTCTATGCGCCATGAGTCAAAAAGGAATAAGAGGGCGAAGAGCGGATCCACAGATGAACACAGGTAAAAACTGAAGTCAGGCGCGAATTCTTATTCGGTATGGACGCTGGGTCCGAACTCGATCCCGCTGATTCATGCCTTGTCTCTGGCTTTTATCCGCGTTCATCTGTGGTTCCAAGGTCTCAAGAATTGTCTTGTTTTTCGCTTTTGATTCGCCTATCATGGGCCCGCATCGAAGGAGCGCGCAATGACCCTGACCAAACGGCAAAAAGAAGTGCTCGATTTTCTGGTGAGCTTTCACAACAAACACGGCTACTCGCCGAGCTTTGAGGAAATGGCCCGCTCGCTGAAACTGACTTCTCTTGCCACCGTGCACAAGCACGTCACCACGCTGGAGCGCAAGGGCTTCATCCGCCGCGGCTATAACCAGAGCCGTTCCATCGAGGTCACCCAGCTTCCCAAGCCGGTACGCGAGCAAGTGCTCGACCGGCACACGGTCGAGCTACCTCTAATGGGCCGCATCGCCGCAGGCCGCCCGCTCGAAGCGGTGGAAGACCGCGAGACCCTTTCGCTCAGCGAATTCGCGCGCTCCGACAAGACGTTTGTTCTTCAAGTGAAGGGCAATTCCATGATTGAAGACCACATCATGAACGGCGATTACGTGGTGATCGAGCCAACGCAAGTGGCCAATCCCGGAGAAACCGTTGTTGCGCTGATTGGAAATGAGGATGCCACTTTGAAACGCTTTTATCGCGAGTCCGGCGGCAAGATTCGCTTGCAGCCCGCGAATTCGGAAATGGCGCCCATCATCGTTCCGGCAGCGGACGTAAAAATTCAGGGCCGAGTTGTGGGCGTGCTTCGCAAGTATTAATTTCCCGTGGCGCCGGCGTCCCGCCGGCGATTTTTTGTACTTCACGCACCGCGAAAACGCCGGCGGGACGCCGGCGCCACGAAATTCCCTACCACCAATTTTCATTCCTGTTTGAAACAACAATTTTCCATTGCGCTATAACGGGCATTCTTGTAGTGTTTGGACCTCCCAGCCGGGCACCCAGCCCGTGTTACTTTAAGGAACACTACGCCCGTAAACCACTTGTTCCATTTTTGACCGGGGAGCTACAGTGTTTTGCGCCCCGGTTTCGCACCAGTAGTTTTGCAGGTGTCTCTGACCGAGGAGGCCAGAACGTAATGTGGGGAAATAACAAACCAGAAACGCCGCAACCGACGACCGCGAAAGCTCCGGAAACTCCAGCACCGGTAGCGAAGCCGGCTTCGGCCAAAACGGAGGGAATAGCCATGAGCACTGATGCCATGCGCCCGCTGAGCTCCACGCCGTCCGGTTCCACCGCCCGGCTAGGCGCCAGCTTGCACATTAAGGGCGAAATTTCCGGAAATGAAGATCTGCATATTGACGGCAGCGTCGAAGGGCTAGTCCAGCTCGAAGACCGCAAGCTCACCGTGGGCGCCAGCGCCAAGCTGACCGCAGACGTTGTAGCCCGCGAAGTCGTCGTTTATGGCAGCGTGAAAGGCAATTTGCGGGCTCGCGACCGCATCGAAATCAAGAAGGATGGCTCGGTGGTGGGAGACTTGACCACCGCGCGCATCATGATTGAGGACGGCGCGTATTTCAAGGGCTCCATCGAGATCGATCGGACCTCTTCGGGGAGTTCCGCGAGCAACGACCTCGACAAGCCCGCGTACACTCGAGCTGCCACGGGTTCCTCTCCGGCGACTCAGACGCACGCGTCCGTGACGAAGTCTTCCAGCTAAGCCAGGCTTTCAGCGCCCGCCCGCGGTGCCGCGCCCAGTCGCGTTGCACCGCGCGGCGATCGGCGTCCCGTCTCGTGTCGCCCTTGCTTGGGTAGTTGAAACGCGCCGGATTGTGCGCTGCTCCAACATTTCCAATTCCTCCGCACACCTTCATTGACAAAGAAGGGCATACCCGATATTGTTGACGTTTGACAACTGATGGAAAGGTGTGACTGAGCACATGCGCACGTATGTCCCCCGGGGACGGGAAACCGAAGTGATCGAGCAGGGCGGCGGTTGGCTTGTCGTCGACGCTGCAGGACAAGTTTTAGGCCGCGTGGCCACACGAATTGCGCGCATTTTGATCGGCAAGGATAAGGCGAACTATACGCCGTACCTCGATTGCGGAGATCACGTCGTGGTGATCAACGCCGATAAAATTCGCCTGACTGGCAACAAGCTCGAGCAAAAAGTCTACCGCCATCACAGCGGCTATCCGGGCGGGCTGAAGGAAATTCCCGCCAAGCGCATGCGTCCGACGCGCGCGGACTGGATGTTGCGGGAAGCTGTGCTGGGCATGCTCCCGAAAAATAAATTGCGGGCACTGCGCGCGAAGAAATTGCGGATTTATCTGGATGATAAGGGTTTGGCACGCCACGCGGGGCAAAAACCACAAGCGGCTGCTCTTTAACCTTTAGCGGACTCCAATTTGCGTGCGTCGCAATTGGGAAGTCCCATTTCGTTGCGTTCCTTGGAGCAGCGAATCGAAATTATTGGGAATTTGGATGTGAGGAGGAAAGTTGAGTTCCAGCGCGCAACCCTTGGAAGACGCGAAGCAAAAATTTTACGGGACCGGCCGGCGCAAGGAATCCATTGCCCGCGTGTTCCTGACGTTTGGCTCCGGCAAGATTTCCATCAACGGCCGCACCCCGGATGAATATTTTCGCAATGTGACCTGGCGCAATCGCGCCGTCGAGCCGATGAAGTTCACTGAGACGGCGGCTTCCGTGGACATGGTCGCCACCGTGAAAGGTGGCGGCGTCGGCGGGCAGTCGGGCGCGGTGCGCATGGGACTTTCCCGCGCGCTGGCCCTGTTCAATCCGGAACTGCGCCCCGGCTTGCGCAAGAACGGTTTTCTGACGCGCGATTCGCGCATGAAGGAACGCAAGAAGTACGGGCAAAAAGGCGCCCGCAAGCGCTTCCAGTTCAGCAAGCGCTAGCCCAAGAGTTCTGGCCCGTCCTGTCCGCCACGGCGAACAGGACAGGCTAAATTCACGGCCGGCAAGGAGCCGGCAATAGGATGTTCGGTTCCGGACCCTTTACGAAACGCTCCGGGGCGCGCAAACATCTATCTCCTGAGGAGGGACTTTGGCAGTTGAAATAACCATGAAGGAATTGCTGGAGGCTGGAGTTCATTTCGGCCACCAGACCCGCCGGTGGAACCCGAAGATGAAGGAATATATCTTCGGCGAACGCAATGGAATCCACATCATCGATCTGCAAAAGACATTGAAACTGTTTCGCGAAGCCGCAAAATTTGTGAGCGAGCAGAGCGGCAACGGCAAGACCATTCTTTTCCTGGGGACCAAGCGCCAGGCTCAGGAATCGGTTGCCGAGGAAGCCAACCGCTGCGGAATGTTCTACGTCAATCATCGCTGGCTGGGTGGCACGCTGACCAATTGGTCCACGCTGCAGAAGTCCATCAAGCGCCTGAAGACCCTGAAGGCCATGACCGAAGACGGCCGCATGGCGCAACTCTCCAAGAAAGAGGCGGCCCGCCTGGACCGCGAGATGAAGCACCTGAAGCAAAATCTTTCCGGCGTCGAAAACATGACGGCCCTGCCGGACGCCATGTTTGTGATCGATTCCAATGCGGAAGCCATTGCTGTGCGCGAAGCGCGGCGCATGGGCGTTCCGGTGGTCTCCATCGTGGACACCAATTGCGATCCGGACCAGGTGGACTGGGTGATCCCGGGCAATGACGACGCGCTGCGCGCGATCAAATTGTTCACATCCAAGATTTCAGACGCCGTGATCGAAGGCCGCCAGGCCTACGAGCGATCCCAGATCGCCCAGGAAAAGGCCGCCACTGACGCCGCCGCGGGCGCGGAAACCGTCGAGTACGTGGACACCAGCAAGTACGAATCGTACGAAAAGCAGGAAGGCGATTTCGTCGAGCCGGGCGCGGAGCCCTTCGTCGAACCTTTGCCCGAACCCGAACCTGAACCCGAGCCAAACAATTCCGTAAAAGCCGCCGAATAGAAATGAATCGCAGGTTTCGTTTGAGGAACTGCGCGGACGGCTGTGTTCTCAATTCATAGAATTTGCAGATAAAGGAATGCCATAGAGCCATGACAAATCCATCCGACCCAGTCAATATTTCCGCGCAGATGGTGAAGGATCTTCGCGAACGAACCGGCGCGGGATTTTCCGATTGCCGCTCGGCGCTGGTCGAAGCGAAAGGCAACATCGAAGGGGCGATCGACGTGCTGCGCAAGAAGGGGCAGGCGGCCGCGCAGAAGAAGGCCGCGCGTCAGGCCAGCGAGGGCTTGGTCGGCCACTACATTCACGCCGGCGGAAAAATCGGCGTCCTGGTCGAAATCAATTGCGAATCCGATTTCGTCGCGCGCACCGAGGATTTCCAGCGCCTGTGCCACGACGTGGCCATGCACATCGCCGCGCTGGATACCCGCTTTGTCCGCCGCGAGGACGTCACCCAGGAAATTCTCGACCGCGAGCGCGAAATCTACAAAGCGCAGGCGCGCGCGACGGGCAAGCCCGAAGCGGTGGTCGAAAAAATCGTAAACGGAAAAATGGAAAAGTTCTACGAGGAAAACTGCCTCTACGAGCAGCACTTCATCAAGGATGAGTCGGTGACCGTCGGCGAACTGGTCACCCAGATGATCCACAAGCTGGGCGAAAATATTTCCATCCGCCGTTACGTGCGCTTCAAAGTGGGCGAAAGCACCAGCGCCCCCGCCGAGGAGCCGCCCGCCGCCGTGGCCGCCAACTAGCCGGCTCTTGCACGGGCGCGGACTCTTCTTTGTCGGTCCAGCATTCTCTGTGTTCTCGTTATTCTCCGTGCCCTCTGTGTTAAGTTTTCAGGGTTTGGGGCCCGAGAAACTGAACACAGAAAACACCCAGAAATTCATGAGAATGCGGACATGAATCTTTGTTAGAATGCCCGCCGAGAGCATGAGCACCGACGACCGCACGCATCACCCCAAAAACGCCCCGCCTGCGCCCATTTACAGACGCATTGTTCTGAAACTTTCCGGAGAATCCTTTCAGGGTTCGCAGGGCTTCGGCATTGACGCTGAAACCGTTCACAGCATTGCCCGCGAAGTGAAGGAAGTCAGCGACCTGGGCATTCAAATGGCGATTATCGTCGGCGGAGGAAACATCTTCCGCGGCTCGCGCCAGAAATCCCTGGCGATTGACCGCGCCACAGGCGACTACATGGGCATGCTGGCCACGGTGATCAACGGCCTCGCCCTCCAGGACGCCCTGGAAAAACAGGGCGTGGTGACGAGACTCTTGAGCGCCATCGACATGGCGCAGGTAGCAGAACCCTTCATCCGCCGCCGGGCCATGCGCCACCTGGAAAAAGGCCGCGTGGTGATCTTTGCCGCGGGCACCGGCAATCCGTATTTTTCTACGGACACCGCCGCCGCCTTGCGCGCCATGGAAATCAAGGCCCACGTGATCCTGAAAGCCACCCGCGTGGACGGGATTTATGACGCCGATCCGGAAAAAGTGCCCGGCGCGAAAATGTTTGAACGCATTACCTACCTGGACGTGATTCAGAAAGGCCTCGCCGTGATGGATTCCACCGCCATCTCGCTGTGCATGGACAACCGCATGCCAATTATCATCTTCAACATGAACATGCCGGGAAACATCCGTCGCGCGGTGATGGGCGAAAAAGTGGGATCCACGGTGACGGCGGAATGAATGGGGGCTCGAGGCGATGAGCACGATTTCCAATAGCAAGGAAGCCATGGTGCAGGCCCGCACGCGCATGGAAAAGGCCGTCGAGGACTTCCGCAAGGATCTGGCCGGCGTGCGCACGGGCCGCGCGAACGTCACGCTGCTCGACCACATTCGCGTCGATTATCACGGCACATCCATGCCGGTGAACCAACTCGGCTCTCTTTCCGTCCCTGAGCCCATGTCCATCATCATCTCGCCCTGGGATCCCGGCGCCGTGCCGCTGATCGACAAGGCCATTCGCACCTCCGACCTGGGACTCAATCCCACCAACGATGGCAAAGTCATCCGCGTGCCGATTCCGCCACTGACCGAGGACCGCCGCAAGGACATCGTCAAGCACCTGCACAAAGTGCTCGAAAATCACCGTACCGCCGTGCGTAACATCCGCCGCGACATCAAGGAAGCCGTCGATAAACTTGAAAAAGAGAAAAAGATCAGCCAGGACGAACAAAAACGCACACTCGACGAGCTCGAAAAACTAACCCACTCGGAAACCAAAAAAATCGAGGACCTCAGCGCCGTAAAAGAAAAAGAAATCCTTGAAGTGAAGTAAAGCGCGTGCCAGATTATTTTGTCCAGTTTTCCACGGAAAGGCCAATGACGCGAAGAAACTCGCGATCGTTGGTTGTCGCCAGGGTGACGTCCAGGGCCAATGCATGGGCAGCAATCCAGATATCATTGTTTCCAATTAATCGTCCCTGCTTTTCAAGCGCCGCGCGAATCTCTCCGTAAGCTTGGGCGGCGGACGAGGTAAGGCTCTCCACCGGAAGGTACTGAATCAGCTCCGCCAATTTGGAGAGCGTCCGGGATCGGTCGGTGCTCTTAATTGCGCCGTGCTGCAATTCTGCGTACGTTATTACCGACATGACCGGTTGCTCGGGTTTCAGGCGTTCGAACCGAGCGGTCACCTGAGGGTACCGGTTCTTTGCAAGGTAGATGCAAATGTCCGTGTCCAGCATGTAGCGCCGCCTCATAGAGGCTCGCGCTCTTGCGGCGGCGTGTCCTGGCGTCCATCCGCCATAAAATCATCGGGCAAAGACTGCAGGAGGGCGAGGGCCCGGCGCAAGTTGCGCTTTGGTTTTCGGAGTATGACTTCGTCGCCGCGACGGAAAATCTCGACTTCTTTCACGTCGAAACGGAACTCCTTGGGCAGGCGCACCGCCTGGCTATTTCCAGACTTGAAGACCCGGGCTTTGCTCATGGTCGCATCCTCCTGAAAAGAGTATATACGGGATGTATATACAGTGCAACCCGTAGGGATGGGCTTCCAGCTTTGGTTGCGCGGATCTCTGGCATGGGCAAGTCCGGCTTCATGCCTCAGGTAAAGCTGGTTTCGCCCCATGAAAAAGAAATCCACCGATGGCACTGGATTTGCATTTGACATAGACTGCCCTTTTACCTATACTTGCGGCTTCGTCAGGGATTGTTTTGCCCTGTAGTGAAAGGGATAGTCTTCGAGCCCCGGAACAGAGCACGACGGAACGGGACAAGAAGAGCGGCCGGAATGGGGCGCCAGCCCCGCAAAGCCGAGTAACCCTCTCCGCTTCGACCAGAAAGTAGAACCTGCTCACTGGGAGTAGTGCGGAGTTTGTTGTCGGGTGCTCCGGAATCGCACCTGTACCCTTTCTTTATTTGAACTCCACGACACTCCATCGTGCGGATTTCCGCGCGGTGGAAAGTGAAGTGAAATCTAGCTCGTTTGAGGGAGAGCCGTGCCGACGTTTGCACAACTGGTACGATCCGGGCGCGATCAAATCCGGACCAAGACGAAGTCGCCTGCGTTGCAGGGATGTCCGGAAAAGCGCGGGGTCTGCATTCGCGTCTACACGCAGACACCCAAGAAACCCAATTCTGCGCTGCGCAAAGTCGCGCGCGCCCGCCTGACCAACAGCATCGAGGTCACGACTTACATTCCCGGGATCGGCCACAACCTGCAGGAGCATTCCATCGTGCTTGTGCGCGGCGGCCGCGTGAAGGATCTTCCCGGCGTGCGCTATCACATTATTCGCGGAACGCTCGACGCCGCCGGCGTGGAGAACCGCAAGCAGGGGCGCTCGAAGTACGGCGCCAAGCGGCCCAAGGCCGCGGCGAAGTAGAACAGCGGAAGCGAGGAGAAGAAGCGCATGCCACGTAAAGGATTCGTTCCACGGCGCGAAGTGACCACCGATTCCGTATTCGGCAGCGACCTCGTGCAGAAGTTCATCAACTCGATGATGTGGGACGGCAAGCGCTCGACGGCGCAGCGCATTTTCTACGGCGCCATGGATCAGATCGGCCAGAAAACCAACGGCGAGGCCCTGGCGACGTTCAAAAAAGCCATCGAGAACGTCAAGCCGGTGCTGGAAGTCAAGACGCGGCGCGTCGGCGGCGCCAACTACCAGGTTCCGGTCGAAGTGAATCCCTTCCGCCGGCAGTCGCTCGCCATTCGCTGGTTGCTGCTCTACGCGCGCACGCGTTCGGGCAAGACCATGACCGACAAGTTGGCCGAAGAACTGATGGATGCCGCCAACGCCCGTGGCGGCGCGATGAAAAAGAAGGAAGACGTGCATCGCATGGCCGAAGCCAACAAGGCCTTTGCGCACTATCGCTGGTAAGTAAGTAGGACAGGCTTCCAGCCTGTCGGGTTTGGGCGCTGCGATTCGAGCGCTGAAGAAAAGCGCCGGGAGCCGGAAGCGAAGAATTTCCTCCGGCGGTTGAAAAGTTTTGGGGGCCAGGCATCAGGCAGCAGTGGGTGGTTTTCCAAGCTCAGGGGAGAAAGTCGCGGTAATCCAGAAATGGCACGCAAGGCACAACTCGCAGACACGCGGAATATCGGCAT
>Ga0210396_10000488_pt1 | contig 52558 bp, 45 predicted proteins | sample IncBWH17OmetaG_FD_155466 | JGI IMG/M metagenome (GOLD analysis project Ga0210396, IMG submission 155466) | Forest soil microbial communities from Barre Woods Harvard Forest LTER site, Petersham, Massachusetts, United States - Inc-BW-H-17-O ... | reverse complement strand
CGCGGACATTCAATGGAACCGATGATCTTGCGATTAGGGTACGACATCAAATTCGACATTCCGTACCCGGTGGCCATGGTGGCGCTACTGAACGTTCATCCTTCCCGGGCTGCGGACCTGCGGGCTTCCGACCGAGTGATCGCGGATCCCGCGGCGCCGATGGAGAGCTATCTCGACAGCTTCGGGAATCGCTGCACCCGGTTCGTTGCCCAGGCGGGTGCACTCCGTTTGAGCAACTCCACTCTTATCTATGACTCGGGTGTCGCCGATCTAGTGTGCCCTGAGGCGCGCGAACTTGCAGTTCAGGAATTGCCCCACGACGTCCTGTGTTATCTGTACAACAGCCGCTACTGCGAGGTCGACCGCTTCTCAACGATCGCTCTGGAGTTGTTTGGCGCGCTATCACCTGGATGGTCGCGGGTACAGGCGGTTTGTGACTGGGTGCACACGCGAGTCACTTTCGGATATCAGTACGCCCGGCCCACCAAGACTGCTTTGGATGTCTTTACGGAACGCTTCGGGGTGTGTCGGGATTTTCAGCATCTTGCCGTCACGTTGTGCCGCGCTCTGAATATTCCGGCGCGTTATGCTACTGGATATTTGTGTGATATCGGCGTGCCGGCCTCCCCATCGCCCATGGACTTCAGTGCCTGGTTTGAGGCGTATCTCGACGATCGTTGGTGGACTTTTGATGCGCGCCACAACCACCCGCGTATCGGACGGATCTTGATGGCCACGGGCAGGGACGCCTCGGACGTGGCCATGACTACCTCATTTGGAATTGCGAATCTGCGCCAATTCACCGTCGTCAGCGAACAAGTCAGGCAGGAACAGTCGACCACCGTCTAGATGTTGGACCGTCGCGTCGAACCTTGTGAGCTGCCAATATCTTGCTCTCGACCGCCGGAAACTGGTCCAGAATTGATCGTCCCGCAAATTCGCTTCGGTCGGCAGGAGTAGCGATTCACATACCGACGGGTAGCATTACGGGAGAGGATCCCCCAGCGAGCCTTGGATGCTCGCGGTGTCCCGCAGACGCCGCCTACGCCAGGCCGTGGCCGGAATCAAGGAGCGTTTTCTGCGTTCCAGGCCGCACCCACAAAGACGATCATGGCAGAGAACTCCATCCACACCATCAGTCCGATCGCCGCTGCCAGCCCTCCGTAGACAGGGCCATACCGCATGTGTCGGACATAAATACTAAAAAGCAAGTTGATGCTCCACCACAGAATCGTCGCTGCCGTTGCGCCGGGTAGAACGGAAATCCACGTCGTGGTGCTTGGTCGTGCGACGCGATAGATCAGAGCCAAGACGAGGATTGCCAGGACCATGGCGGAAACGGGGAGCATGACGGTCCAGAAGTCGCGAGCCAGCAGAGACTGGCCGACTCCGCGAGTCATCCATTGGCGTACGGGCCGGCCGAAAACGCTCACGACCACGGCCAGGAGCCAAGCGACGATCGACACACAGAACAGTAGCAAGCCCCGAATTTGTCGGCCGAGAAAGGAGTGTCTCTTGCGATCACCGTAGATCAGGCAGACGCCCTCCATGATGAGCTTCATCACTTGAGTGCCGACCAGCAACGTCCCGAGCCATCCGAGCAGCACCCAGTTCCAGGGGTTTACTTCCCGGCGTGCGAGGAAGTCAGACACGAGTTGCCAGCTGCCCGGAGGCAGAATGTCCGCCAAGCGCGCCGCCAGTTCCTGGCCGCTCTTACCCTGCAGTGAACGGCTCATGAGCCCCAGCGCTACCAACAGGCTGGGGAAAAACGCGAGAAACATATTGAAGGCTACTGCCTGCGAAACCATGCCGCACTGCGGAATGACTCTTGCCACGGTTCGAAACAGTTTCTTCGCAAGCAAGCGCAGCACCATTGCGCCGGATTATATCGCCCACGATGTGTTCCGCCACTCTCAGGTTGAAAGATCACGACCTTGTAGCGTGGTCTTGGTGCTTAATGATTCTTGATCTGACTCATTCACAGATACCGACCCGATACGCACGGCGGAAATAAGGCGTAGAGTAAAGAGTATGCGCAAGCATCTAATACGTGTTCCGCAGATTGCCGCAGCCTGGGACCAGGGTTGGCTGGACCTGAACAAAGCCGCTTCCGTCGAGGTCTCATCAGAGGATGAAAATTATCCGATCGAGTCTGCACTGCTGGGAGACGAGCAGCGAGGGTGGCGCGCGGCTGAAGCCGGCAGCCAGACGATACGCCTCATTTTCGACAGCCCGCAAAAACTTAGCCGTATCTTCTTGGCCTTTGAGGACAGCGAGGCTTCTCGGATGCAGGAGTTCGTCTTGCGGTGGTCCGCGCGGGTTGGACAGCCCTTCCGGGAAATTGTGCGCCAGCAGTGGAATTTCAGCTCACCTGGGGCGGTCCGTGAGATCGAGGACTATTCTGTCGACCTGGTAAATGTCGGAGTGCTTGAGTTGATCATTGTGCCGGACAAGAGCGGCGGTGAGGCACATGCATCGCTAGCCAAACTGCGTATCGCTTGATTCCCAGAGACTGGGAGAAGATGCGGCCGACTCACAGAGCGCGTGCGACGCAGTCCTGACACTGTCGGTTTCTTCCCTGATAGCATGGAGTTGAGGCCGTTACCAACTTCTCCTCTTTCAGGTTCTCTGAACTAAGTCAGCCCATCTGAAGCTCACTCTCTTTAGGTTTTGAAGAAAGCTGGCTAGCCATGGCTTCAAGCGGCGTCCTGCACGAAGCTCAGCAACTCTACAAAGTAAGCGACCGGTTGGACTCTCTAGCGGAGCAACATCCCGTCGTGTCAGACGCTCTCGTCACCATCTCCGGTAGCATCGGCAACACCGCGACGTTGTTGGAGGTGCTGGTAGCAACCAAGATGGGATCGACCTTGGGGGCAGATCGTGCCGATGCCTGATTTTGGCGAGAATTATCTTTCTACTGACTCGAGAACTCGGCGCTACAGCTAGTCGTGAAGCACAACGTTGAGAAGTGAACTGTGAACTTGCAGGCCGCTCTCGCCGTAATCAAGAAAGCCCAACTTGCGGAACCTGTTCATGAAAAAACTCACGCGCGATCGGGTTGTGCCGATCATTTCTGCCAGGGTCTCCTGACTGATCTTGGGAATTACAATTTCGGGTGCACCTTCCTTCCCGAAATGAGCGAGTAACAGGAGAGCCCGAGCTAATCTCTTTTCACTGGAATTGAAGAGTTGGTCAACCAGGTCTTCTTCGTAGCGAATATTGCGCGAGAGCAGATAGGCGACGAACAGATCCGAGAATGCGTGCTCGCGGTGCAGCGCCAGCATCATTGCCTTCTTGTCAATGCGCAGAAGTTCGGAGTCCGTCAAGGCTGTTGCAGATCCCATACGCAAAGGCTGACCAGCCAAGGCGCCTTCTCCGAAGAAATCGCCAGCGTTCAATATACCCAGCGTCGCTTCCTTGCCATTCTTGGAAACGACCGTAAGCCTGACCTGGCCTTCCTGAATGTAGAAGACCGCGTCCGCGGCATCTCCCTGCGTAAAGATGGATTGTTTTCTGGGAAGGGCTAGCACCTTTCTGCCGTCGCCGATCGTGGCAAGGAACTGTTTGGGATCGAAGTCGCGCTTCTTCTTGGCCGTGGGGGACAGTGCAATCAATGGGTTCTCCTAAGCGTGCGGCTACACCCTTCAAAATTGTGTCAATTTCTGGCGACCCGAGATGTTCATTTTTGCTCACATTCGACGAAAAACCGCCGGCCATTGCCTGAATCGAACCTGTACGGGCTCCTAATATGCTTAGAATGTTCAATATTGACCATTATTTGCCCGTAAAACGTTGCATCATACGGCCGTGAAAACGAAGGAATTAACCCTTAAACAGATATTATCCGTACCTTGTCCTACGTGTGGCGCGGCCACGGAAGAAGTTTGTGAACTACATACTGGCGCCCCTCGCACCGAGCCACATCGAGATCGCAAGTTGACGGCGGCAGACGCCGTCGAGACAAAACTCGGCAAACGACAGCAACTCCCGCGTCACCGCACGGGCCTTTTCGCAGTCGTCGCCAAAGTGTGACCTCCTCCGCGGCTGGCGACTCTCGCCATCGCACGATCCCAGATGCCACCGGTGTCCCCGAACGGTTCTCCTGATTGATTGCTCTCCTCGAAATGTGAGCGCTTTGGGACAGACGCCGTTCTTCCTTCCGATTAAGGTTGTGGTGTTTCACCTGGATGCCCCCAAGATCTCAGGCGCGAGCTCAACCGCAGGCTCTACGTGAGAAATCGGACGCAGAATCAAGTCCGGGGCGAAATTTCAGACCGCCACAGGGCGAGAATCTTCGGAGGATTTATGAACAAAGCATGCCTGTTGATCGTTGTACCGGCCCTGCTGGCAGCGCTGGGATTTGCACAAACTCCCACGGCGGGCAATTCAGATCCGACTAGCATCAAGGGTTGCCTGGCAGGCTCCGATGGTAGCTACACCTTTGTCGAAGACAACACCAGCCACAATTTCAAGATCACGACTAGCACCGTTGATCTCAAACCACACGTGGGACATGACGTGACGCTCGTCGGACAGAAAGCGAGCGCGACGGCGACGTCGGCCGCGGTTGATAACGGTTTTGCGGTCACCTCACTCAACATGATCTCCGACCACTGCGCTGCGGCCGCCGCTGCGCCCGCCGCCTCGATTAGCATGCCCGCGGACAATGCGATCCCACCTCCGACCGACGCCGCTGTACCTGCGAACACCACGGCGCCTGCGGACGCTGCCGGCCCGGCTACTGCAGTTCCTGCCGCACTCCCCATGACGATAACTCCACCGGCTGCAGAGACTGCCATCACACCCACTGTGGCGGCTCCTGCTGCAGCTGCGATTGCTCCAATACCGGCGGAGACCGCGAGTGCACCTGCCGCTGTCGCCATTACATCTGACGCGAAGGAACCTCCAGAGACTGCCGCTGCACCACCTGCCGCTCACCGAACGGCGCTGCCAGCAGACAATCGCAGACCATCAGCAACATCCACTAAGGCTGCCCGTGCACACGCCGCGATTGTCCCGGCACCCGCGGAGACATCCAGTACACCGGTTGCCGATGCCGCCACAATCCCCGCGACCGACAGCACGGCTTCCGCGGCCGCCACTGAGTCGGCGCCAGCAGGGGCGATACCCGCGGTAGCTGTCAAGAGTACCTCCTCATGGCTCTGGATTCCGATTGTCGCGGTCGTGCTCATCCTGGGCGCAGTAGCCCCTCTGCTGAACCGCTGGAGAAAACGGAAACTCCTGGGGCAGTCCCGCGCCGAAAATCTTTCCTTCTCGCATCGGGCAGTTTCCGAACCGGGCACCAGCGACAAGCCCACAAGCCGCAAAGCAGCATAAGGTTGCGTGCGGAGGAGCGATTCTAAAACCCCACACCCCCGCTGAGGATTTCCGCGAGCTGGTCAATATTGGACAGACTGCCTTGCTTCGTCCGGTCTAAGATTCGGCCCCTGCAAGGTTCCATCAAGAAGGGGAGGTATCCATGTCCGCCTACCAACAAGAACATGAGGATCGCACCGGCTCATTGCGATTAGATTTACAGAAACGGGCAGATACCTTACTCGCCAGCAAAAGCGCAGCGTCTCCGTATGAAGCTACACTCGTCGCAGAAGCCAACGTACCTCAATTCCCCTATCGTGTCCTGCTCGCGGATGACGAACCGTCTACACGGGAAGCCGCAGGGGCGATTTTGGAAAGCCAGGGTTATGAGGTTCTCACGGTAGCTGACGGGCTGGATGGCTTACGTGCTCTCAGCAGGTCTCTCCCTGACGTGATCATTTCCGATCTGAATATGCCCCGGATGTCAGGATTTGAGTTCCTCGCGATAGTTCGCAAGCGATTTCCGCACATCGCAACAATAGCCATGAGCGGAGAATACATCACAGGCGAAAACCCAAGTGGGATTTTGGCGGACGCTTTCCTGCAAAAGGGACGCTACACGGTCAAGGAGCTTTTGGAAGAAGTCGCGAAGCTGTTAGCCGCTTCTCCCATCCGGTCGGAAACAGAGAAGAGTGACATCGCCCCACTGTTCGTGCCGAGAGATCGTGCGGGATATCTCATAATCACCTGCCCCAAGTGCCTACGTCCCAACAGGTTGGAAGCGATGAGTTTGAACGGCGGAATTCACCAAACGATTTGCCAGTCATGCAGCACGCCAGTGAAGTTTGAGATTAATCACGAAATCGAACCGTTGATTAAACGCAAACACGCCTGAGGGGGAGAGTGCCCTTCAAAATCAAGGGACAGCGGGTCACCCGACTCGCCCCAAAGACCGAAGTCCCTTCCAAGTTGCGCTTAATCACTACCCGCCGTATGCCACGGACACGGGACTGGATGCGACGGTTTGCTCAGTTCTCTCTTCGTCTCGTCCCCGGCGCATGTGCCGCGATCATCCAACGCGCGGCAGAGTCGCTTGACCAGAATAGCGAGCTTTGCCGGATCCATTTCCAGGCTGGCCTGTTCTGCAATGGAAATCCAGTTCCTGTCTTGAGAAGTCATGGTCATTGGGGACCTCCGTGGTTACAGGGTTTACCGTATGCCGGAGTTCGCATCGAAGCAGAGCAATATTGCACATCTCGCGAAATAGTTTGGGGCAAGATGGGCTAGAAAACTTGTAGGAGTATGACTTTGCAAAATTTCGCACCGAGACGCGAACAATCGCGCGGAAAGACCGAAGGTCCGAGTCTTCTAGTCGCTGGGCGGAGGCAACTAGTGGGGAGCAGTGGGTAGAGGGCCGCAGGTCGGGATAGTGAGGCCAGCAAGAGTGTACCGCCCTAAGAGCCGGACTGTAGCGATGGCGTCGAAGGAAATGGGTATCCACATACCGTTTACCTCTGCGAATTGCAGAGTGATATGGATATGCTTGATCCAAAAGGAGGGGCTTTTGGCGGGTTGTCATTCGCCAAAATTCGGGCCAGCCGTGAAATCAACAGCTTGCACACTTTCCTCAACCCGCCCATCTGCTATGACTGTTCTCCATGTTCCGCTTCTGCTGGCTGTGGTTCGTACTACTGGCTCGTTGCTTTCGTTCGCATCGCACACTGCTCTTGGAGAACCTGGCGCTCCGTCAGCAACTCACCGTGCTGAAACGCAGGCATCCCAAGCCCAGCCCCCTGGACAAACTGTTCTGGGTCTCCGCTCGGCGATTCTGGTCCGCTTGGAAAAGTTCTCTCATCATCGTCACCCCGGAGACCGTGGTCCGCTGGCACCGTGGCGGCTTCCGCAGGTATTGGAGTCTGATCTCCAGGGTGAAAGCGCGAGGCGGAAGGAAGAAGCTATCCCAGGAGATCCGGGATCTCATCTTCCAAATGGTGACAGACAATCCGACCTGGGGAGCTCCCCGGATCCACGGCGAGCTGCTCATGCTGGGTTTCGATGTATCCGAGCGCAGCATCTCCCGCTGGATGAAGCGAGCCCCCCGAGATCCAGGACTTGCCCGGCGCTGGCAGGCCTTTCTTCGCAATCATCACGAAGTGATCACCGCCATGGATTTTTTCACGGTCCCGACGGTCACCTTCAACCTGCTGTACTGCTTCTTTATTATTAGCCATGACCGGCGACAGATTGTTCATTTCAACGTCACTCGGCATCCCACCAGCACCTGGATCGCGCAACAGCTCAGAGAAGCCTTCCCTTACGAATCGGCCCCAAAATTTCTGCTCTTCGATCACGACCAGAAATACGGCCTGGAAGTACCCGCTGTGCTTCGCGCCCTGCAAATCACGGGCGTGCAAACCTCGATGCGGAGTCCGTGGCAGAATGGAGTGGCCGAGCGTTGGGTGGGGAGCTGCCGTCGCGAGCTGCTCGACCACATCATCGCTCTGAACGCGCGCCATCTGAAGCGGCTTCTTTCCGCATACGCGTCTTATTATCATGATGACCGCACGCATCTTGGCCTCCACAAAGAAACTCCTGGCCACAGAATCCGTTCTGGGGCCACCGGTCCAGTGATCTGCCTTGCACGATTGGGCGGTTTGCACCATCGCTACGACCGCGCGGCCTGAGATCCTCCCATCTCCACTGGCTTGCACGTGGTGGAACGCGTGTCGGATCTTCGGTCATTCATTGAGAAGCAGCTGGCTCCAATTCAGCATCCGTGCCCACCGACTTAACCCATCTCGGACAGGGAAACGCTCTTCAGGATCACCTTCGAGGTGCAGTTTGAATTTTGGCGAGCTACAAGTGTAGCTATTAAGCAAGCGTAGGACACCGGGTTCGTTATTGAGCGAAGCCGTCACTCCGTCGGGCAACGAAGGGCGGCCCTTAGGGACGGGGGAAGACTAGCCTTTTCTGTCCATCCCATTTTGCAATTGTAAACTCGCATTTACATGCTAAAAAGCAAAATTTCGAAGGCCGCGTTCTACGGCGTTCACCTGATAGCGTGAGCAGACCGGGCCTTATTGCCTTGGATTAGCCGGGGAAGGCGAGCTTTTGCTGCAAGGCAATAAAACGCGGGTCGCTGCGGAGGTCGTCGAGTTCCGGTTCTACCTTCATGAATACGAGGCCATTCGAGCGATCCGCGAAGGCCTTTTCCAGCCAATCAATCGCCTGTTCATGCCGCCCCAGGCCAATACAAACGATCGCGAAATAGTAAGGAGAGACATATTCCGACTTCGCCTTAGACTGCAGATCGACCAGAAGCTTCTCGCCCTCGGCCCGGTTCCCGAACCGGCCATACGCATAAGCTAGGGCCGAAACCATTAAGGGCGTTCCATGAGACAGCTCGACGGCCTTCTTTAATTCGGGTATCGCGTGGCCGTAATCTCCCTTTTGCTCGTATGCTTGCCCAACGACCAGGTGGGGCAGTTCGTAGGTAGGGTCCATTTCGAGAGTGTCCTGCAATTGCGCTATCGCCCGGTCATATTGCCGAGCCATGTACAGACGCCATCCCAGGCTGAAATTGATGCTGATGGAAAGGGGATCGAGCTCGCGTGCTTTCTGAATCTGCGCGAAGCTGTCCTGAGTTCGGCCCATGGCGATGAGGTACAAAGAATAGCGCTGGTACGCGGTTGCATAACTTGGATTGAGACCGATGGCCCGTTCAAATCCCTCGGTGGCGCCGCTCCAGTCCCAATCGTAGTTAAACTTTACGGTCGCGAGGGAAGTCTGCGCCGCCGCTTGGGTCGGATCTATTTCCAGTGCCCGGAGTGCAGCCGCTTTGGCCTTCGGCGCTGCCTCGGCCGCGGGCATGGTCCCGAAAATCTCGGCACTGATAATAGCGTAACAATCTGACAAACCCGCGTACGCCAACGCGTATTGCGGATCAGTGTGCGCCGCGCGCTCAAAGTACCCGATGGCCCTTGTGAGATTCTCGTCCGATCGTTTGTTCCAATAGTAAAGACCCTTGAGGTAGTTTTCGTAGGCTTCGGGGGCTACGGCGGGAGTTTTTGCCAGACGTTCCCGCTCTTCCGGCGTCAGGTTGATGCGGATCTCATTCACAATCGCGGACGATACTCGGTTCTGCAGAGCGAGCACGTCGCCCATCTGACCCTCGTACGTATCGGCCCACAGATGGTGATCGGTAGAAACCTGGACCAGTTCTGCGGTAATCCGGACGCGGTTTCCAACGCGCATCACGGTGCCCTCGACGACGGCGTCCACGTTCAATTCGTGAGCGATGGCGGAAAGAGGTTTCCTTGTTCCTTTGTATGCCATAGCCGTCGAGCGGGAAATCACGTGCAGTGACCGGATCTTCGCAAGGTTCGCAATCAACTCGTCGGTCATGCCGTCGGCGAAGTAATCCTGGTCCTTGTCGCCCGAAAGATTTTCGAGCGGAAGAACCACGAGCGAGGTGCTCTGTGGTGGAGTTGCTTTTCCAGCCGCGGCTTTGTGGATCAGGCGGACCGCTAATGTCCAGAGCGCGATGACACAAACGAGGACAGCAGATGCAAGTAAGGCAACCCGCGGCAGTGTCGACCAATGGCGGACTTTCGGCAGCCACTCGGCCGGAGAAGGCGCGGTTGCTGGAAGTGCGGCTATCCGGGAGACGCTAACAGAGGAAATATCGCTCGCTTCGGGCGGGATCGGACTGTTGGCGGGACCAGCAGCTTCCTCAACCGGGGCAACGAAACGATATCCTCGCCGCGGAATCGTCTCGACATAACGAGGATGGTCTGACGAGTCGAGCAAAACCTCGCGAACGCGCATCACCGCATTGTTGAGGCCGTGATCGAAATCCACAAAAGTATCGCCCGCCCAGAGACGGCTGCGGAGTTCTTCACGGGTAACAATCTCGCCGGGATGCTCCAAGAGCATTGCCAAGACTTGAAACGGCTGCTCTGAGAGTTTGAGCCGGAAACCATGCTTCCGGAGTTGGCATGCTTTTAGATCCGCCTCGAATACTCCAAACCGCACAATCCGAGCGGACGCTACAGGAAATCCCATTTTGACCCCACAACTGGGTCGCAAGTATAGCGTTGCCGCCATTCCAGCGTCAAAGTGATATCGGGTGTTAATTGCTTTGTTTTCAAGAGCGACATTGAGGAGGTAGAAATGTTTTCGATTGGACCGATCAGGGATTGCCCCGAGGCGCACCGCTAGGCAAAGTCGGGTCGCATAGGGCACCCGCTATTGTGCGTTGCTTCACCCCAAGACCATGGGGATGGGATGGCCATGGCCGAACCCAATCAAAGATGGTGGGTTGACTGAACGAGCGAAAGGCGTTTGAGACGAGTTTCCCACGGAGGGGCGATATGAGGAAACACATGAATTCCGGAATTTCATGTTCAGGCTTTTTGGGTGCACTGTTAGTTGCCTGCTTGGCGACCTTGACTCCGACTCAGACCGCGGCGCAGGTGGCGGGCGCGACTCTGTCTGGATTGATTACGGATTCGTCGGGAGCAGCGATCGCGGACGCTACAGTTTCTACCAAGAACGTCGCCACGGGTGAGGTGCGTGAAGTCGTTACGAACGGCGAAGGGTTCTACTCCGTTCCCAACTTGTTGCCGGGTGCGTACGACCTCACGGTTACAGCAAAACAGTTTCAGAAGACGGTGCAGAGGGGAATCACCCTAACCGTTGGAGCTCAGCAGGCTCTGAACATCAGCCTGAAGCCAGGCGAGGTCACCCAAGTCGTCGAAGTCATGGGCACGCCCCCCGACGTGCAGACGGCTTCATCATCCATCAGCTCCACCGTCGACTCCAGGACCGTGCGAGAACTTCCGCTCAATGGCCGTGACTGGACCACATTGGCGACGCTTGAACCAGGTGTGTTGAGCGTCCCTAACCAGGCGACCACTTCATTCAATGCTAATAAGGGAAATCGTGGCTTCGGCAACCAACTAGCGGATTCCGGACATCGCCCGAATGAAAACTCCTATCGACTCAACGGCCTGACGATCAACGACTATTCCAACGCGGCGCCGGGCGGTGCCACGGGACTGAATCTCGGCGTCGACTCGGTGCAGGAATTCTCGGTGATCACCACCGGATACACGGCGGAGTATGGACGAACATCGGGGGCGGTGATCAATGCAATTACGAAGTCGGGAACGAACCAGTTTCACGGTACCGGTTTTTTCTTCGACCGCGACAGCATCTTCGACGCGCGCAACTATTTCGACGGTTCAAAGATCGCTCCCTTCCGGCGAATCCAATTTGGTGGATCAGGAGGCGGTCCAATCGTAAAGGACAAGACTTTCATCTTTGCCAATTATGAAGGATTCCGTCAGAGCTTATCGTCGTCGGGAACCGTTCACGTACCGGATGCGGCCTCGCGCGCCTCGGCAGTTGCCGACATTCAACCTTATCTTGCATTGTGGCCAGTCGCGCCTGCGAGCGCTCCCGACGCCAACGGAATTCAAACGTTGAACGTGAATGCGAACACCATCGCCAACGAGAATTACTTCATTACTCGGTTGGATCACAAAATCTCAGCAAACGACGGATTGGCGGGCAGTTACTTCATCGATTCCGGACCACAGTCGCAGGCGGATCCTCTTGGTAATACTGTCCACCAGGTTTTTTCCCGAAGGCAGATGGGAAGTTTTGAAGAGACACACATTTTTGGTCCGGCGGTTGTAAACACGTTCCGGCTGGGTTTGAACCGAGCGTTGGGCAAAATCAACGATCCGGTCTCGGGCGATGCAGTGGCCAAGAACGCTGGACTGGCCATCGCTCCTGGCGCGGGTGCGCCTCCACAAATACCGGTGTCGGGACTCACGACAGCATACGGTCTGGGGGGATTTAATCGCTTCACGCACGCCTGGAATTCGGGGCAGGTCGCAGATGACGCCTTCCTGACTCGTGGAACCCACGCGATCAAGATCGGCTTCGCTTTCGAACACATGCAGTACAACGTGCTCGAGCAATTGAGCCCGAACGGCAGGATGAACACCTATGGAACCCTGACTGCTTTCCTGACCAACGCTCCGGATCAACTCAACGCGCTCGCTCCCGGCGGTTCCCACGAAGTCGGCTTTCGGCAAAGTCTGTTTGCCGGTTATATCCAGGACGACTGGCGCGCGCGGCCAAATCTTACCGTCAACCTCGGCCTGCGCTACGAGATGACCACCAGACCGACCGATGCTAACAAGGTCCCGGGCTATACCATCGCCGGGACCAGTTACAGCGTGGCAACTGCGGGTTTCCAGGAGATCACCACCCTTTCGGAATGCACGCAGAGTCCGACGGCGTGCGGGCCAATCGGCGTGAGCAGCCCGATCTTGCAAAATCCCACCACGAAAAATTTCGAGCCGCGTATTGGGCTGGCATGGGATCCCTTTCACAATGGAAAAACCGCGGTCCGTGCCGGCTTCGGCATGTTCGACGTGTTGCCGCTTCCTTACGAGTTTGGACTGAATACGGCTGCGACCGCACCGTTTCAGATCATCGGCACCGCGCCCGGGGCCACACTGGGATCGGGCACAAATCCAAATGTTAGCTTTAATCCTCTTACGATACGCAATCGTTTCATCGACGCCTACCCGAAGCGAGCGGATGTGCTGAACTGGAATCTCAACATTCAGCGTCAGCTCGCCGAGGGTATGACACTGTTGCTAGGTTACGTTGGATCCCGCTCCGTTCATCTTTCTGCGGCATCGGACGACGTTAACCTGGTACAACCCAGGGCGGTTAGCGGTGTGGGACTGGTCTTCCCGTGTGATCCCAGTGCCGCGGCCGCGGCAGGGGGAACCTGCGCCGACCAAAAGACGGGTACGCGCATTGATCCGAACTGGGGAGGCGGCGCGGGCATCCGTCCAGTACTGTTCGACGGTGCGTCTTCCTATAGCGCTCTCCAGTCGCAGTTGAAGAAGGCATTCAGCCAAGGGGTGCAGGGACAGGTCTCTTACACCTTCGGCAAATGCAGAGATCTGAGTTCGGCTCCGGTCACGGGAGACACCTTCCTGAATTCGATCGCTGTCCCGCTGATGCTGATCAAATCCGCGAGACTGGGAGCTTGTGACTTCGACATACGTCACGTATTGAGTGGAACCCTGATGTGGGACCTGCCTTCACTGAAGAATTCGGGAACATTTCTCTCGACTGTAACCGGAGGATGGGAGTTGGGCACCATCGTCACCGCCACGAGCGGAGCACCGTTCACGGTAACGACCGGCGACGGCAACGACCCGCTGGGCACAGGATTCAACGGCGATTTCTCGATGGATTTCGCCAGCCTGATACCTGGATGTAATCCCACTAGCAGTGGCGTGAACTATCTGAATGTGAACTGCTTTACACCGCCGACGGTGCCGGCTTCGCTACCAGCGGCAACGACGGCAAATCCTTACGGATGTGCACCGAATTCCTTTCCGGCCTTTCGTGGCGTGGCTCCTCCGAGCGGCACTCGGTTCTGCTCCAACGTTTTAGGTAATACCCGTCGCAACCAGTTCTATGGCCCACGTCTGACCACCGTCGATTTCTCAGTCTTCAAGAACACGAAATTCCGGGCCATCTCGGAGAGCTTCAATGTCCAGTTCCGGGCGGAGTTCTTTAACATTCTGAACCACACGAATTTCTTGTCTCCGGGATTTCTCAACACGTTCGGCCAGAACAATTCCGTTTTTGACTTTGACGGTACTTCGCTCCCCACCGCGCTCAACCAGACTGCGACCTCTTCCCGACAAATTCAACTCGGGCTGAAAGTTATCTGGTGAGGTTGCCAACGGGAGGCCACTCTTCTGGGTTGGCTTCCCAGTTATCGCGGTGTGTGTTGGCAGGGCTGTGGAATCTGAACAGTCCCTCTAAGAAGGATCAAGAGAGTAACGATACCCTCAATCCCTCCGCGGGAGTGCTCAGTCAATCATCGGCACGACGTAAGGAAGTCAGTTTGAAAACAGCGAGCAGTACCACCCAGGAACCCACATCTCCGTGCGAGATTAGTGAAAGCAATCCGACTCGCGTTCGTTGGCGCATCATGGCCATCGTCATGGCCATCATGGCAGTAACGGCCCTGAATCGGCTCAACCTGAGCATCGCCGGCAAAGCGATTGAGGAGGATTTTTCGTTTAGCACACTGACCATGGGAGTGGTGTTCAGCGCCTTTCTATGGGGCTACGGCTTGTTTCAAATTCCCTGGGGATACGTCTGCGACCGCATCGGACCGCGCCGTACCCTCACAGTCGCCATCTTCATTTTCGCGGTGGGGACGGGAGCCATGGCTCTGGTTCCCACAATGGCCCCTATGGCAGGAATTAGTGTTCTCGCCGGCTTCCGCATGGTTCGGTTCGTGACCGGAGTGGGGGAGGCGGCGATCTCGTCGAACGTTACCAGGGTGATCGCGTCCTGGACTTCTCTGCGCGAACGCGGCTTCGCTAGCGGCCTTCAGGTTTGCGGACTTGGTTTGGGTGGAACGCTTACTCCTGTTTTCATTGCGTGGACGATGGTGTATTGGGGCTGGCGCGTTTCATTTGAAGTTTGCGCCGTTCTCGCTTTTGTTGTCGTGACGCTGTGGCACTTCTACGCTACTGACTGGCCCGAAGAGCACTCGGATGTCAACGACCCGGAATTGCAGATTGTTCATCCAGGTTCGCGCCACAGTGATGTTGGTGCTCGCTCTACGCATAGAGGCGTGACCAGCGTGCCCTGGCTGAGAATGCTGACCAGCCTTTCCGTCTGGGGACTGATTCTTGGCTACGGATTTCAAGGCTATACGTTCTACGTCTATTACAACTGGTTCTATTTCTATGCCGTCAAAATGCGGGGCCTGGGAATCATGCAAGCGGCCGCATGGACTTCGGCTCCCTTTCTCGCAATGGCCCTGCTATCGCCGGTTGGGGGATGGTTCTCAGATCGAGTTGCCCAGGTGAGCGATCGGAGAAGAGGCAGGTTGGCCGCTGTATGGCTTGGGATGGGAGTCTCAGCACTGTTGTTATACAGCGGAAATCATCTCTCGGTAACCGTGATTGCCTTGCCCATGATCGCGCTCGCGGCGGGGTTCAATATGTTCGCGGCGGCGAATTTTTGGGCGTCGTGTATTGATCTCTCTCCTTCCTGCTCCGCGTCCCTCTCCGCCCTGATGAATACGCTGGGCAGTATTGGCGGTGTAATCTCTTCGACTGTCACCGCATCCATTGTGGTTCATCAGGGATGGGGGCCTGCGCTCGACGTCGCGGTCTGGATCACGTTGGGTGCCGGGCTGCTCTTTACTCTCGTCAATGCGAATCAAAGCATTGAGGTAGAAGCGTGATACCCCTCAGCTGATGAACCCGAAGAGCTTACCGAAGAGCGGTACGGCGAACCCCGAAGCCAATTTTGCGGACGGGACTGGCGAATGACGCTCTCAATCGAAAAGCATCCACACTGAGAGCGATGTGTCGGGCCGTTTAGGAGACCTCAGTGGAGGCACTTTCAGGCTGCCTTCAGTTGTGCGGCGTACCGTCCACAATGGAGGAACAAAACATGAACATCCCTCGAGAGATCAGCCTTGTAGTAGTCGCCACCGTGTTTCTGACCCTTCCTGCTCTGGCGCAAGAAAACAAGATCAATCGTTCCGATCTTCCACCAGCCGTTGAGAAGACCGTCGCCTCCCAAACTGAGGGCGCGACCATTCGCGGTTTTTCGGAGGAGAAAGAAAACGGACAGACTCTCTACGAAGCCAAGTTGCTAGTCAACGGTCACAAAAAAAATGTCCTTATGGACTCGAACGGCAAAGTAGTTGAGGTTGAAGAACAGGTCGAACTGGATTCGCTGCCTGCTGCAGTGAGGGACGGACTGAAAGCCAAGGCCGGAAAGGGCAAAATCATCAAAGTGGAGTCGCTAACCAAGCATGGCAAACTGGTCGCCTATGAAGCGAAGGTCATGACTGATGGTAAAAAGTCAGAAGTGCAAGTCGGGTCCGACGGAAGACCACTGGATCACGAAGAATAAGCAGAGTCTGGTCATCGCGACGGCGTTTTACAGTTCCACCTTGATTTATCGGACACAATGCGCGTCAGAGCAGCCCCAGCTCCTACGATTCGGCATCGGATTAACCCAATTTCGCGGACAGTTTGGCGACCGACGCTCAGACAGTCAAGATGAGCTATTCTGGTGATATGGATTACCTCGAAGTTCTGCGCGAGAAGATCGGGCATCTCCGTGGGGAGATAGCTGAGATTCAGGATTTGAACGAACGGTATCGGCGTCAGGGCGGGAACGACAGAGATGCTCAAATCGCTCACGGCCAGAGGCACGAACGGCTGCAAGCAATTCAGCAGGAACTGATCCAACTCGCTAATCTTGGCCACAAAGTTGTATCCGTCGAAGAGATGAAGGAAAGGCACCGCTCTCGGCTCCATTTGCTCAAAGAGGCTTCATAGCCCTTTAGGTTTCCTACGTCTATGAAAGAAGTGTAGGCTCACCCGGACAAATCAGAATCAGCATTTTTCAACTCAGCATTCTCGTCGCGGTGTCCCAATTGACCGTTCATACTGGTATTGCCACCTTGATTGTCCTGATCCTGCTCCACGGCACCCTTGCCCTGATCTTGATCCCTAGACTTTTTCGACGGGTCACTCTCCCCCCGTCCAGCTAGATTAGCCATTCGAGTGAACTCTTCATGTGCCATTGGGTCCCCCTTTGTTTACGAGAACACGCAGTTGACGATAAGAGGAAAGGAAGCAGCTTCGCGGCCGAATCTGAACTGACCACTTTTGCTGGAGCAGGCGCAACGAGTAATCGTCGCAAAAACAAAATGCCTTTTAACTCTTACGAGTCATGGGACGCTCTGTTGAACAGCCCTCCTCCGACGACCGTTCATCAACAGAGAAGATGCCTCTATGGAAGCGGTTAATGGCAACCGCTGTGCAAATGCCGCACGACCGCAGAGCCATTCTCAGAAAGACGCAGCGGCTACACGATTAATTGGCTGGCGGCGGAAGGTAGAAGCGATTGGGGTTCTCTCCGAATCGCTGTTGTGAACTTTTTCGCCGTCAGCCGAATCCGCGCCGCACGAGTTGCTCGGTACTCGGAATCAGGCGTTGGATAAATCGGCATCGCTCTCCAGGAACAACAGGCGCAATTGTTGCTTCAAGAGCGCAAGCTTTTCGGGGGCCTTTTCCTCCGCCATCTTGCGGTAGAGTGCATGGACAGCTTCTTGAAAGTCACGCGCGGTCACAGTGTTTAAACTACAGAAGGAAACTCGACCGCCGGTATCCGTTCGACGCTGTATAAGCGTCATTTAATTTCTCGGCACACCATGGACCCGACCGACAGACTCGACGCCGTACAGCTTCTCAAGGAGCAGTTTCAGGAGTTGATGGAGCGACAGCAAAAGTTGATCAAGAGGGCCGTCTTCAGCGGAAGTCGAAATGCCAAAGTAGGATTAAGGGTGGCCTGTTGGCGTTTATGCGTTCGCACCCTTCTCCGTCACCGTCACGAAAACGTCGAGAACGTACTCGTTCAACAGATCGGCACCTTCTGCGCTTGCTCAGGCCGAATTCCGCTCAAGAGGTCAAAGCCCACGGCAGCAGGTCGGGGGCGGTAGTAAAATGCCGGGCGCTTAACCCCTTTGTTGTCAGTCGCACGCCCCATAAATGCAGGCCGGAACAGCAGTTATTTGGTTCAAAAACCTTCCGAGTGGGACGCCAAATCTTTCAACAACTTGCGAGCGCTTCGATTTTCCCGCGGTACGATGATCAGAGGCGAAAAGCACGATTGGTGGGCGAATCCACAGCTGTAGCGACATAAAAGATGGTGAATTTAAAGAGCATAAATAAGGACCGAAATCCAACGGTGCCATGTTACCGCCCCGCCGGGACGGTAAAATTCTTGTCGCGGCAGGGTTCTGCAACCGATGCCCGAGATGCGAATGAACTCCTTGAAATCGGGCAATGAACTGCGGGCCATTGTCCGAGATAATGCGTGGCTTTGCTTCCGGGTACTTTTCCCTTGTGCATTGGGATTTGCGCGAGTCGATGCGGGAAGCTGATGTCGAAGTAATTCTCGAACGCGTCCCGTTTGGCCTTTTTGTCCGCACCGGCGCAGACACCTCTAACTGACCTTCAAACATAGGCTTAGACTGTCATCCACCCGTTTCCAGGCGGACACATTGTCCTCCCCCCGGCCCACCAGCTTTCGCTTAACTCCTCGTGCCTGAAGGCCTTCCCGCCAATCGTCTCGTGGCGGCTGGGTTGCAGTTAACCCTATCGCCTGCGTCGATGTGCAGAACGCAGCGGCCGTTAAAGGTAGGGCAACTGTGACGAGCAATGACAACAAGGCATGCTTGGTTGGGAAGAGCCGACTCATTCGCCTGGCCGGTCTGCTCGCGCTGCTCTTGGCGGCCAGTCAGGGTTTCGCTGGTCAGTCGCGCGGCCACAAGAATCAAGTATCGCCGGAACTGACCAACTTATCGAACGCGTTCCAGCACGGTAAGCTCACCAATCAGCGGGTTCACGTGATTGTGCAGTTCAAAAACAAAGTGAATCCCTCCCGCCTGCAGAAGATGTCTAGACTAGGCGGAAAGCATCTTCACCAACTGGACCTGGTGAAAGGCGGAGTCTTCGATATTCCGCTCAGCGCAGTAGCGGCTCTCTCGAACGATTCCGACGTCGTTTACGTCTCGCCGGATCGCACTGTCAGCGGCGCCAGCGCTGACCACTTTCAGGAAACCGTGGGCGCCGACGTCGCTCACAGCTCCGGATGGGACGGAACTGGGATCGGCGTGGCCATCATCGACAGCGGCATCAGTGATCATCCCGATCTGTATGATCCAGCTACCGGCCAGTCTCGCGTCGTTTATAGCGAGAGCTTTGTTCCGGGCACCGATACCCATGACGGCTACGGCCACGGCACACACGTCGCCGGTATCATCGGCGGCAATGGAACTTTGTCTTCCGGCTACATCACCGGCGTGGCCCCGCATGTGAACTTGATTAATCTGCGAGTTCTTGATAGCAACGGCTCAGGATCGGATTCGTATGTTGTCGCCGCCATCCAACGCGCCATTGCTATCAAAGATACTTACAACATCCGCGTCATCAATCTTTCCCTCGGTCGCCCGGTATATGAAACCTTCGCCCAGGATCCTCTCTGCCAGGCGGTGGAAGCCGCGTGGCAGGCCGGTATCGTAGTGGTCGCGGCAGCAGGGAACTGGGGTCGCGATAACGAATTCGGTACCAACGGATACGGCTTGATCGGCGTCCCCGGAGCAGATCCCTACGTGATCACCGTGGGCGCCATGAATACTCTCGGAACCAGTTCGCCGTCCGACGACGTGCTCACTACTTACAGTTCCAAGGGGCCGACGATGTTGGACCACATCGTCAAGCCTGACTTGGTCGCTCCCGGCAACAAGATCGAGTCGCTGATGGCGCCCAACAACACCCTGGCCTCGGAATTTCCAGAAAACGTGGTGAGCCCGGCCGAGTACGGAGATCCGGCCGCCCAACCCGGCTACATGTCTCTTTGTGGTACTAGCATGGCCACACCGGTTGTCTCCGGCACTGCCGCGTTGCTCCTCCAACAGGACCCGACGCTCACACCTGATGTCATCAAGGCCCGCCTCATGAAGACGGCCGACAAGACATTCCCCACCCAATCGATCATCGTCGATCCGACTACAGGCGAGTCGTTCACTGAAAATTACGACATCTTCGCGATCGGGGCAGGATATCTGGACATTCCCGCCGCTCTGGCCAACAGCGACGCTGCCCAAGGCGCAGCCCTGTCTCCTGTGGCCATTGTGAATAGCGATGGTACGGTCTCCATTCAGATCGACTTAAGTACGGTCTTCGGCAACGCTGTTCCTTCGGGCAATTCCGTAATCTGGGGCAACTCCGTAATCTGGGGCAATTCGGTTATATGGGGAAACAGCGTATTGGCCGGCAACTCGGTGATTTGGGGTAACTCCGTAATCTGGGGTAACAGCAGCGTCGCTGGCAACAGCGTGATCTGGGGTAACTCGGTGATCTGGGGCAACTCCGTAATCTGGGGCAACAGCACACAGGCAACGCAATAAACACTTTCGAAGCATACAGAGTCTGACCGTGAGTACTGCAGCCAATCCGGGATTAGTGAAAGCTGGGCCAAGGCTCGCGCCGTTTTTCGTGGGCTTCATGGCGCTCAGCGCAGCCATGATACTCGTGCAGGTGGCTAGTGGTACTCATGATTGGCACAGGCGGGAATTTCTGGGCCTGGTGATCGCGGGAGCGGTCTCCTCTAGGCTTAAGGTGAAGTTCCCGGGACTGAACGGCAATATGTCCGTCAATCTTCCCTTCATCTTTATCGCCATGACACAGTTAAGCGTCGGCGAAGCATTGCTGGTCGCACTGGTTTCCGTATTCATCCAGAGTATTCCACAAGCTCTTCATAAGTTTGTGCCCGTGCAGGTGCTCTTTAACCTGTCAACCGCCTTGGTGGCGGCCGGGCTGGGTTGGCACGCCTTCCGGTTCGTATTGGATTCTCACCGAAACGTGCCTGCCGCGTTGGCACTAAGTTGTGCAACTCATTTCCTTGTCAGTACCGTACCAGTCGCGGTGATTCTTTCTCTCGTCGACAAACGGCCTGCGATTCGCACCTGGATAAACATCGTCCAGTTGTCGTTTCCTTACTATCTCGCAAGCACGGGACTGGTATCGATTGCGGCAGGTGTCGGCGACCACACAGGTTGGCCGACACTCTTGGGAGTAACCTGCATCATGTTTGTAACCTATCGATCCTACCGGCTCTATTTCGGCGCCGTGCGCACCCAGCTCGGATAGCCGCCGCTAGAACGCCAGACCTGCAACGTGGTTTCGCTCATATCTCACCTGCTAATCGACGCGACTTTTTCAACACCCACAGACGTTCTCACCCCCTTGCGCCGTTTGCTCGGCAAAATCCGGGTCAGTGAGATCGGAGGCGGAGGATTCCGCTGTTCCTATGCGCACACTTTTGTGCGCGTTCCTCCACCTCACAAGCCCCCAGCCTAGGACTGCCCCGACGTCATCCGTAACACCGTCTCGATGCTCGCCCACAAGGCGAAACCGCAGACTATCAAAACCGCAATCGCGAAGGCGATTCTCTTGCGTGTGAAAATCGAAGCTTCTTGTACTTCAGATAGGTCCTTCATGGCCGCCTCCTGGAAACGAACATGTCGGGGGAGGTAGGGCCCGGTCCAATCAGGGGAGAGAACAGCAGTTTGCGCCCACGACAGCCGAGGATGTCACCGCAACCGTGCCGGCCCGCGCTAGCTCACTCTAGCTCGCTTCGCCAAGGCGACTGAGTAATGTTTCTGTAAATTCTCATTCGTAAGTTGTATCCAACCTCCTCTGTTTGGGGGAGATTGATCACAATCGATCCCTCAACGACCTTTGACAAAGATCACCACAGAGATGGAAGCTATGTGGAGCAATGCAAATACAGTTTGGTCTTTTGTACGCTTTGCCCGTGGGTCCGAAAGCCAACTTTGCTTATCAACAGGCCCTGACATGGTTCACTTGTGGCGCCGCGTCCTTCATGATCAGTATTGTTCTCGTATGACCTAGCAGCTCTATAGTCGTCCAAGCGCCTGGTCGAAGCCTTGACCGAGCACGACTCTCGACTCTTGGACGAGTTGCAGCAAACGATCGAGCTGAAACGTCGCCAACGTAGGGAGCGTGACATCGTCTTTGGGACCCAACGGAAACACCTACAAGCCACCGGCGGTCGAAAAGTAGGATCAAACGCCTTTATGCATTTGGTCTACGGGAAAGCGGGTTTGGTTCCAGAAGGAAGAGCGCGATCAAATGTTGGTCGAGTTTGAAGCGCCATATAGCGATCGTAGACTCGGTTTGTGAGTTCGATTGTGGTCTCTACCTGAGACAAAGCGCCTATGACCAGTGCCCATAGTGAACACGATGACAGCTTATTGGTTTCGACATTTAAGGGCGTATTTATCGATTTGAGGGAGGGCTCGTGGGTCGGCATTAATGCTCCTTGTGGTGAGGGCCAGCGTCATGTCGCCATTCTGCCCCGGCGACAGTGGTCGCTACAATCCGGTTGAGTCCTAATTACCAAAGGACATTGACCTTTCGGACAGCAGTCATGGTCGTGCCAGTCAAAAGCGCTTGGCCAAAGCGGCGGCGTACAGGAGGTTCGCGGGGAGAGGCGGGGACCATCCTCGACAAAATCGAGAATGGTAGTTGTTTCGGCAGGATCTCCAACAGCACGGCTCTCTCAGGACAGGGCGGAGTCTCTACGAAAGTGTTCAAAAATCTGTCGTGCGTACTCGATACGCATAAAAAAGCTCCAGAGCCCCTCGTTCGCCTGGAAATGGAGGTATCATGTGCGGCAATGCTCTCCCCCAGTAGAGTCAGCTTAAGCCATGCTGTGCATTGGCTTCTGACAGCGGTTCTTCTTCTGCTCGGCATGGTGGCGGTCGTACAGCCGAGTCGGTATCTCCTTCTGTTCACTTCTAAGGGTTCGCTCTTCTTCGTGTGCGGTGCTGGAATCGTTCTGGCGTACTTCCTGCTAAGAGAAGACCGAGCTTCTGGTCCGAGAAACTAGTTGCTTAGTGTCAGACCGAACCCTTCTTGCCCGGTCGCGGCGGTCTCAAGTGACTCGCTCGGGGGTAGAGCGGGGGTTTGCCGCTGCGACGAAATCTGTGTACCGTTGGGCGAACGACGCCTTTCAGGTGAGATTGTTCGAGCACTGTGACAGCTTCGAGTATCTTGGTCCGCTCTTCTCCCTCCGCGACTCCGGCATGGATACGCTCCCGCAGCGCTACGAAGAAATCGCCACGAGACTTCGTGATGACGTTGACGGACTTGTCAGTGCTGTTAAAGTTTCATCGTGCGTTATCCCCTTGTACATTGTAGATTGTTGTAGAGCCTTCGCTTTTCTTCGTCATGAGCCTCCTGCGATCGCACTGGGTCTTGACCAAAGCAGCGTTGACTCCGGCAGCCTGAGCCAATTGTTGTCGATACAGCTGCCCTGCTGCCCCTGGCATACCGGAGATAGAGGTGTTTTGTGGGCTGTGGATCATCTTGTTCATGCCTTGAATGATCTCGTCACAGATATTGATCGCCATCTGGTCGTCGATAACCACCACATTCAGCTCATACCCTTCTAGAAGCGCATGAGTCGCGGCAGAGTCAGGGTATTTATCTGCTCGGCGTGAATTCTGTCTGTCTCGATGACCATCGCACTTGATACGGCTAGTCCGCGAGCAGCAAGATTCGCGCGAACCTCTGTGAGCTTCTGACGATGCTCTCGAATAATGGCGTCTGTTCGCCCGCGTATCTCGTTCGTGCCAACTGACGCGCCTTCTCGATGGCTTGACGCTAGTCTGGCGTGCGGTCAGTTACTCACGAGGGCCGATCCGACGAGCGCTGTGCACCCGGAAGAATAACAGTTACCCATTCGGAATCTGGTTCGTAACGGAAGCCCCTGTCGCAGCTCAGGCACAACGAGACAGTTAGAGTAGACGAGTATTGGCCGGTCAATTCGATCGGCTCGCCGTCGCAGGGATAGTCGCGTTCGATATCCGTGTGTCGCATGCTGGGCGGCTTTCTTTCAGGCTGAGATTCCTAGAATGATACACCAAAGGCACAGAGGCCCAGGAATCTGCTTTTGGCGCACAAGCCCGCTTTTACAGGGTGATGTGCCTTCGCTGAAGCTCTTCCCCAGATCAATCGCAGGGAGTATCGTCTAGGCCATGACACCCCGATTCAAGCGAACTTTGGAGGCTGGGTTCTGGTTCGCTGTTGGTTTTATCGTCCATGGAGTGCTCGTTCACCTCCACCATCACCCGTGGAAGTGACTTGTCCTGTGCCACCCATTCTCTCGTCGGAGCTCACTTCATGTTGCCTGGGGTTAGCGAGTGACCGCGACCGAACTGAAGTCGAAGGTTTCCTAGTGGGCTAGGCAGACTTCTTTACTTGGACGGGGAACTCGATCAGCTTTCCGCATCTCTGCGGAGGAGTCCATTTCACTTTGCTCCGAAAACGGTTAGGGACATAGAAGTTGATTACCTTTGCCATGATTCGCTGTGCTGCCTTTCGCTTTGAAATCCACGCTTCGTCGTCCGGGCTTGCAACCGGACTGCCGCATTACAGGGAGCAGGTTCGCTCCCAAGTGCTCTCCGTTACTCCTGTCACCGCTTGGAAAGTGGCGAAGCCGGTTAGCCTCGGAAAGCTACTTTCCAACCTATAGTGCGTTTGATTCGGGAAATCGTGACTCGCTTCCGCGTCGGTGTAATTTAATTGTCACAGGATTATCCGTGGCTGATTACCGATTGCACCCCGCAAGATTTTGATGGAGCTTGTGTAGCGAAAAGATGTTCCAACGCTTATCTGTCTCATAAGTGGGCAGCCAACCGATTCCGCTACAGAGTAGCAAAGCTTCGATAGTCGCGACTAAACTTAGAGAGGTGAGCCTCACAATCTTCATAGTTTATTGGACACCGACACTCTGTTCGCCCTTCGCGTTTGGGCATTTTGAGCGCAACCGAGATTTATCGCCAAACCACAACGGAGAGTAGGATATTGGCGAAGAACAACATGAGTCTCCGTATCGCAGGTGCCGCGTTAGGCTTGGCAACCAGTGCCTTTGGGAGCCGTCCTGAAACTATTGCCGAGGCACTGAGAAGGCACCACGTGGCATTGACGAGATCATCCTGGTAGGCGCCCTGCAAAACTCTGATCCCGAGGTCAGAGATTCCTGCTGTTCGACCGCGACTCCAAGTTCGGCGCTGACGTGCTGTCGTTCGTGAGAGAGATGGGAAGCAAGCCCGTCCGCACTGCTTTCCGTAGCCCGTGGCAGAACAGCGTTGCGGAACGCTGGGTGGGAAGCTGCCGCCGAGACTTGCTGGATCACGGGATCGTTCTGAACGAGCGGCATTTGAAACGACTGATGGCTGAGTACGTCCGCTACTACCACCACGATCGGACGCATCTGAGGCTGCTAAAGACACGCCGGTGAGTCGGCCGATGGCGCTGCGCTCTACCTCCGGAAGCACGATTCGATCCTTTCTGCGACTCGGCGGATTGCACCATCGCTACGCAGCGTAACTCCGAAACTCTTCAGGCATTGATCGTGTACCGTGGAAGGCCCATCGCAATACTGCGAACAAACGCATATCTCATGAAAGCACCAATGGCGATTGCAGGCATCAAGAAAAATGCTTAGTTCAAGCCTTTGGGGCCAGGACAGTCCGGAACAAGTGTGCTTCAGGGTTCCGCGAGGTTTTGAGGATGGACAGGGGTGAGAGGTTACGCCAAGGGGAAGAAGTCGCCGGCGATCATGAGACAGAACCAAGAAAAACGAGGAGCAGACGGAACGTCGCCGTGGGAACCACAAAGAAGTCTGTTGAGATCCGCACCCTCTTCTATTGCGAAGAAAATCGTACTGCCTTGAGAGCCCGTTAATGGTCGTTGGGGTCTTGGAAGCGTCGATTATCATTAAGGTTGTGCAACGCCCTCAAATCGCCGATCACGTTGACCGAGAAGGTCTGAGCGCCTGGCACGCCGTCCACCCCGTCCACCGTCAGGCGGATACTGAAAGGCGCTGCTCTGGTGTAGGCGTGAGACACCTTCGGACCGCTTGCGCTGGTGCCGTCTCCGAAATCCCAGCGATACTCAACCGCGGGCACACCGTTGTCATCGCTTTGCGCTGCGAGATGGATTATCTCGCCAGCACTGGCCGCAGAGGGTACTTGCGCCTTAACACTCGGCGCGCTGCGGGGAACATTTCCATCTATGATTTTGATCACCCGCACGGACTCGGGAAGCTGATTTTCGATCCGCACGGTGCCGCCCTGAATCGTGACGGATGCGTTGGGGTTCAGCACGTCCAGCGCGCTAAATGTGTGGTCGGCAGGCAACCCGAGGTCAGCAAGTTTCAACGCGTGCGACCGCGGTGTCTCTGTCCAGTTGAAGACAGTCAGGATAGCTTGCCGTGGACTTTCCTGCAGAAAGAAGATGCTGGGTTGTTCATCCCCAAGGTCGAAGGTCATCAGGTCGAGCGGCGTGGAAGCTCGCCCAATCTTGGCCATATTGAGCAGGTCCGAGTTCTCAACCAGTGCCAGACGATCTTCCTGAGAACCGAGGATGAGCATGTCGTCACCAATCTCATACATGCCGCCGGACACGGCGGAGAGAGCGATCGATGCTTCAGCCGCAGGTAGCGCAAGCGAGGAAGGCCGTTTGGGACGATCGCTGAAGGACTGCCCCGTCGTGTTGAAGGCGTCCGGATCATTCACGAAAAAATTGCGGTGCATATAGAAACGGGCCGCAATGCCTGGTGCAGCGTCCTTTGTTCGCTGAAAACTGTGACCAGTGTCGGTTGACACGCGCCCGGTGTCGACCAGTCCCACCGGGTTAAGCATGGGGCTTCCGTCTTTGTCCAGGACAACTTCATCACCCACGGTGTCCCGGATGATTTGCAGGCCGATGCGTTGCGCCTCGAGGGCAGTTGTGCCGGGCCGGTAGCGGTAGCCCTCGATTGCGGTGGTGTCCATAAAATCGAACTTGAAGAACCGCACTCCCCATTCGCGAACCAGAGTCTTGTAAGTCTGGCGCAGATACTCCTGTGCTTCAGGATTCGTCGTGTCGAGGGTGTAGATCATATCCGATTCCTGATTCCAGACGGCGCGACTGGGAATCGGTTCACCCTTCGCGTTGTGGACCAGCCAATCCTTGTGGTGTTCGCAGACCCACGCCCGGCGCGTCACCTCGAAGGGGGCGGTCCATACGCCGAAGATCAGGCCATCTCCAGTGATGCGGTGTCCGACGAACCGCATCCCGTCCGGGAACAGTGTGGCATCGGCTGTGGTGTACTCTCCACGCGCGTACTGATAGCCCTCGTCAACCTGGAAATATTTATAGCCGAGTGACTTCAAATGTTCGGCCTGCCAGTCCGCATTCGCCAGGGTCTCGCCTTCGTTGATCGTGCCGTAAAAGGCCGTCCAACTCCACCAACCGATCGGAGTCTCGGTAGAAACTCGCGCGTGGTGCAGGCATCGAATCGCATCGCCATAAGCCAGCAGTTGATTGTGGTAGTCCGGTCCGGCTTGGAGCATCAGGCGCTCGGATTTCATCTCTGCTCCTCGTTCGACAGGAAGGCTCAATTCGATTTGATCCTCCGTGGGATTGCTCTTGAGATCGAACTCCTTTTGAACCTCGGTTGTTCCCGTGGAGTCAACGCTGAAAGAGCCAATCTTCGTATCGTCTCCAGAGCCCGAAGTTTGCAAATGGAGCAAGGTCAGAAATCGATCGGAGGTCAGCGCGCCCAAGAAAAGACTTTGTTTGGCCTCCCGGTTATAGATGAGTTGACTTCCAACGCCGCGATGTATCCCGCCCGGCACCTTCCCCAAGTTGTAGATCTGTAACTCAGGCCAATCTTCGCTGAAACTGTCAGACAGGATTCGATTGGCCAACGTACTCCCACCCAGATTGAGTAGCGGCTCTCCGATTGCCTCCAGGCCTCGGATGGACTGCACGGTCACTTCCTTACCGGTCGTGTTCCGCACCGTCACAAGGATGGTGGCGTAGGGACGCTGGTCATAAACCTGAACGGTATAAACCAGATCTGCTTTGCCTTCGAGTCCCGTGCAAGTAACCGTTATTGCCCGGCCCGAGCCGAGGTCATCGGTGAACTTAGATTGGGAAGCTTGGTGACGCGGATAATCGCTCGAACGCAGCCACTGGTGATTGACTTGTGCTGCCACACGACTGGTTATAATGGGCTGGCCGCCCCGCACACTCAACCGATACGACCCGCCCTGAGCGTCTAGCGTCAGCGCCAGTTTGTCGTTCGTCAATTGCTGGGCCGCGCAGGGTACGGCGGCAATCACCCCCTCAGCGATAATCACGGCCCCCAACTTCCACAGCAGTCCGCATGTCCTTTTCGACACGGCGCAAAGCCTCCCTCCACCTGACGGAGGTCAATACTATACCGATAACGCACAATGGGGGACAGGTGAACAAGATTGGTCGTGCCGCGCTCTGCGGTTCCCGCCCACCTAGCAATGACAGCTTGTGGGCGATCGCGAAGAAGCGCGGATTTGAAGTTGTGGTTGTGGTTCACGATCGAAACGCGTCCAAATCGAGAAAAGAAGATTGACACTACGATAGTTCGTGACATTCACCAAAGATTCATACGAACGCATGAAGCCTGGCAAGGACGAATTGACTCTAGTGGCGGGTGACAGCGACTACGTTCCTATTGTGGAGGACCTTGTAGAACGAGCCTTTAAGTTTGACGTGGCGTTTTGGGATCATGCGTCTCACGAGCTTAGGACGACCTGTTCTAAGTTTATTTCACTCAACAAGTACCTGGAGCATCTTCGATTGCATCCTAGTGCGTGGCAGGAAAAGGGAAGTGACATAGCTAAACTTCTTCGCCACCTGCCGAGAGCTGTGCGCCACAACACAGCGTTACAGTACAATGCTGACATGTCAAATATCTCTGAGGCTCTTGCTCAACTCGAAACGGAACGCGTACGTCTAACCTCCCAAATTGAAGCTGTCCGACATGCAATCTCGGCCCTGAACGGCTCGGGGGCTGAGGGCGCTACTAGTCCAAGGAAACTCTCTACCCAAGCTCGCGCTCGGATCGCGGCGGCTCAACGTGCAAGGTGGGCCAAGGTCAAAGGCCAGAAAGTAGTGCCGATTACAGTCGCCGAGAAACGCAAGCTGTCCGCTAGCGCGCTAGCTAAGATTCGTGCTGGGCAAAAGAAAAGATGGGCGGCGTGGCGGAGGAAGCAAAAATCGGCCTGACACATCCGACCTATGCTAACTTGCGACCATTGCCTTGGCTGTGATCTGCGGGATCGAAACTGATAACTGATTTTTGGGGGACTGGATGTCTTGTCTTCCAGTGAGCACGAGACACGACAAAGAAGGATAAGAGCAATAGAACAACAACCAGGCCAACGACCAGCGTTCCCGCTCTTCGGTTGCCCGCAATCATGCGGCTCTTCCAATCATGAACAATCGAGATGGCCGCGCCTGGCTTAAGCTCATTTTGGGAAAAGGGAACCAGACGCGGCTTCGCCCACTTTCGTTAACACAGTAGCCCCGCCCGCTCCTCATAACCCATCGAGTGAAGTCTGTACGTTAAGGCACTATCGGACGGAGGAGAGGACACAACGATTCCTATCCCGCTGGGAACCAAATCCTAATGAGTGACCGCTCTAGAGCAGATCCCCCAGCTCTGACCGCACAAAGGAATCGCGGTGCGGATTATAGCTCTAAACTCGATACCGTTCGGCATCCAGTTCGACCGCCGACTACGACGCCGTAAGGCAGTTCCCGTCCTCGATTTCGGACCTTAAATACTGGTGCGAGAGAGGAATCGCGAGATGGATCAATCGCCAAGCTTGCTTTGGCGTCCACGATCGCGCGCCGCCACTTCTTCATCTAGAAGGGGCGTTAGCTCCAAAGCTAGACCCTTTATCACATCTGCGTCGTCTTCGTTCGCGATTAGTGTAGGCAGTTCGCGCAGGCGAGCTTTCTTGTCAAGTGTCATCTCGGAGTGGATCGACAGGAGACCAACGCTTTAAGACTCCCCGCGTCGGTTCTTCTCTCCCCAAGCCATCGCGTGCTCACGATGGCAGTTCACCATTCGCGGATTCTATACGGTCAGGATAGTTCGATTGTTACACGGGGAGATACCGGCACCATCGGGGCGTGCTCCGCCACGATCCGAAGGCGAATGCTAACAGAAAAATGGACCCACTGAAGCCAGCGACATGAGTTTCGACAGCTCCCGAACTGTCAATTAAACCGTGGATGCGTCGTGAAGTGCTCCGGAGCTTCCATTTCAAGCCTCAGCACTTCGGAGGGCTCGAAGATGTACTCCTCACCACATCCATTGCACTTGACGAGAAGAGAGCCCGTGACGGGGAGAGCCTCAAAGGCATCCGTTTCAGCGAGCGGGATATTGTGTCTAAACATCACATTCTCGCCCTTGTGCCCCTTTGTGTTTTTGCAAATCACGACGCAAAAGTAGGTGGCATTTGACCAAGGATCAGCAGAGCCCATGTTAGACACCGCAAGTGCCGGGCATCGTCCGCCGTTGTGAAACCGGGATCAAGCGGGTGTTTGATTTCGCTCGTGTCGTGTTTTTGAACGATCAAGAATTTGTGGCCTGCTCAACTAGATCTGGGCACTGTCAAAAATTCTGGACGTAATCCTAGGCCCGCTTACTGCCGTCACCCGCCTGAGCACAAATTTGCTCGTCTACGACCAGAGATGTAATAAAGTTTTCCACAGGTCCGCGATGACACCGCTCCTGCGATCCTGGTACCGAGTGGATTTCCCGTTGCGCGAGTGTTGTCGCGACGGAAAACCAGATCACCTGCAGAAGGCGTTCGAGGTCATGTACGTCACCAGCCACAAGCCGCCAGGAGCTGCGCTCTTTGAACGGCACGATGACAACTGTGAAACCAACTCCTTCTATTTTTCGCCCGAAGCGACCACTCTCATTTCGCCCCTCCTTGAATCTCTAGGAGCCATGGTGTGTGAGCCGCCCCGACTGACAGAGCGTCTTGTTTTACTGGTGGGCGATGAAGATGTTCAGACAAATCTCCGCTATCGGCAAGCGACCTTCAGCGATCGAAAGCTTCGGTAACCCCCGTTACCAATCCTCACTTCAAGCAGCACCATTCTCATAACAAAGGCGCGCCGAGTGTGCGATGAGGAGAATTCATTCGGCGAGACGAGCATCGAATTCGTGAGTCAGTGCGCACCTTCACTTGACAAAGTCGTATCGCAAGATTAAAGGGCGGCCAGAGTGGCCGCCCTTGAAATGTTGAAACCACGCCCTCCTACGGCCTGTCTACTGATGATCCATCTGACCTTGAGTCTTCATTTCCTTGTGTTTCTCCATCATTTCCTGTCTCATCTGTTTCCATTTGGCCTGTTGGTCGGGCGTCAGGATTGCGTTCATTTTCTCTATAGACGATTCGTGGATCTCCTTCATCTTCGCCTGTTTATCAGCCGGGGCTAGAGAAGTATCGTCGTGGATGGCCTTCATCTGTTTTGATTGACCCTCAATGATCGGCTTCAATTTGGCCTGTTGATCGTCGGTGAGATTGAGCTTTTCGGTGAGCATCTTCAGGCGGTTCTCTGGGGTCATTGGCCCCATCATGGATCCGCCCATCGCACTATGATCTTGAGTCGCTGGGGCAGTTTGCGCCGCGTAAGATGTCAAACTGGCTACTAGGATTACTGTGAGAGCGAGCGGGAATACCGCAAGCAAGAGTTTTCTAGACATGTTTCCTCCTCGGGGGACAATTAAATTCTGAAGTAGCGGTGGAACACACCTGGCTTGGTCTGTTGGGCAATGGTACTCCTCCTGGCGCCTCCGTGCCACGCGCACGAGCGTGACCTGCGCACCCGAAGAACGGCCGCTATCGGGATTGGCGTCGGGAATAGGTCGCAGCGGCGACCATGATGGAATCGCCCGACGCGGCCAGGTGCCTGAAATTACCTTAAAGGAATGCCTTCGTTGATAGGGCAGCGGGTGCGCGCAAGTCTTGGTACTATTGCCTGCCAACGACATGCTCACGTAATGCAACGATGACCGATGGCAGCGAAACTCATCGAGACGGGATCTAAAGAGCGCTAATCGGACGATGCAAAGCGCAGCATGGGAAGACTCCCGCAGGAGCACCAGCGAGGTGTCTCCAGTGGAGCACGTTGCTGTTTCTGAGTTTCTTTCGAAGGTTTCCCGAAAGGTGAGGAGTTTGATCGGATGGCTTCCACTTTTTTCCGCTCCATTCGTTCTCTTGAGGCCGACACCTCGCAGCGTTCTTACCTCAGCCTCGCTCTGGCAGCCTCGTTGTTCACAGCATGGATTCTCTGGTTCTTTCTGGCGCACGTGTCGGTGTACGCGGTCACGAACAAAGCTGATTTGGAAGTGGATCGGGCGGCGCATCCCGTTGAATCAATGGTCATCGGCCGTGTCGTGGCGACCCATTTGGCACTCGACCAGGAAGTAAAGGCAGGGGATGTCTTGGTGGAGCTCGACTCCGGAGCGCAGCAATTTCAGCTCACTGAAGAGAAGACACTACTAGCTGGCGCAAATCCGCAAATCCGTTCCCGCGAAGAACAGATTGCCTCCGAGGAGCAGGCACTGGTGCAGGATCAACAGGCGTCAAAGGATGCCCTGGAGGAGGCGCGCGCGCATTACGGCGAAGCGGAGGCGGCGGCACAGTTTGCAAAGGCTGAAGCGGAACGATTGCGCAAGATGTACAACGCCGGCGTAGTTGCCGAGCTGGAAGTGAATCGGAGCGTGGCCGACGCACAGCAGCGACGGGCGGCAGCCGACAGCCTGCGTTACGCGGTTGTGCGCCTAGAAGGAGAGCAGCGCACGCGAGCCAACGAGAGAAAAGCGCGTATCGAGCAACTGACGGGCGAGCTCAACAAGTTGCGCGGCGATCAGGCCACGGCTGCTGTGACCCTACAACGGTTGGAAGAGGAGGTGGATCGACGGTGGATACGTGCTCCGATTGGCGGAAAGCTGGGCGAAGTTGCGCCCTTGAGGGTCGGAGCAGTTGTCCACGAAGGGGAAAAGCTGGCGTCGGTCATCCCGACCGGAAAGCTGAGGGTAGTAGCGAACTTTGACCCGCCCGTAGCTTTGGGTCGCATTCGCCCAGGCCAGCACGCACGTCTCCGGCTGGAAGGCTTCCCCTGGGCGGAGTATGGAAGCGTCGGCGCAACCATCACCAATGTGGCCAGCGAGATTCGCGATGGCAGTATTCGCGTGGAAATGGCGCTTGATTCCGAGTCGGACACCCGCATTCCTCTGCAACATGGGCTGCCCGGCTTCGTTGAGGTGGAGATCGAAGCCCTGTCGCCAGCAAAGCTCGTACTGCGTAAAGCAGGAAGCTGGCTGGCTGGCCCAAGAAGCAATTTCACAAACATAAGCACGGTAATGGCGCAATGAATCTGGGCCGGAGACGCATACTCGTTCCGGAAGTCGTGCAGACTTCCGCCATGGACTGCGGGCCAGCGGCTTTGAAGTGTCTGGCCGAGGGATTCGAAATACCCGTCAGTTACGGTCGCTTGCGTGAAGCCTGCCAGACCGACGTCGATGGCACTTCCATTGACACGATGGAAGAAGTCGCGCGGCAGCTTGGTCTGGATGCCGAGCAGATCATGGTGCCGGCGGACTTTCTGTTACTTCGGGAAGCCAATCTCTTGCCTGCGATCGCTGTTGTTCTCCGCGCCAGCAAGGTCACCCATTTCGTGGTTGCGTGGCGGGAATTCGGCGGCCTTTTGCAAGTCATGGATCCCGCTCTCGGCCGGCAATGGGAACCCAAAGCACAATTTGTTTCAAGCCTCTATATCCATACCCTTCCGGTTCCCGCCGAGGGCTGGAGGGAGTGGGCGGAGTCAGGAAAATTCACATCGCCATTGCGGCGGCAGTTAGACGATTTGGGCGTTTCGGGACAGGCAGCCACGCGCTTGATCGACTCTGCTCTGAACGCTCCTGGCTGGCGAGCTCTGGCCCGCCTGGAAGCAGGCACACGAAGTCTGGGTGCAATTGTCCGGTCCGGAGCCTTGCGGAGGGGAAACGAGTCCGGGCAGGTGTTGGAACGAATCCTCGAGCAAGCCAGTCGAGACTCACAAGACGGCCGCAGCGTAATCCCCTCCACTTATTGGTCCGCGTGGCCAGCGCCGGCGGAAGATGGAGAAGATGGAGAAGAGCGAGTCTTCTTTAAGGGCGCGGTGCTGGTGCATGTGAAAGGACGACGCTCGGAATCTGCAGAACTGCAAAAAGAGAAGCTTCCACCCGAAGTCGCCGCCGCGCTGGAGGAGAAATCGGGCCGGCCAGCCGTTGAACTATTGCGGATGCTGAAGGCGGACGGATTGGGTGCCCCTATAGCCGTTGTGACTGCTCTCGGAATTGCGACCCTGGGAGTGTTAGTTGAAGCTATTTTATTTCGCAGCTTGCTGGATATCCCTCGGGAATTCGGGTCGTCGGGACAGCGGCTCGGAGTAATGGCAGCCCTGCTGGTTTTTCTGACTGCTCTGATGCTCCTGGAAATACCGATCGCATCGGGCATCATGCGCATCGGACGACATCTCGAGGTACGCCTGCGCGCCACTTTTCTTGGAAAAATTCCTAAGCTGGGGGACAGATACTTTCATAGCCGCCTGACCTCCGACATGGCGGAGCGCAGTCACAATACGCACCGCATACGACTATTGCCCGGATTGGGCGGGCAGCTTCTCCGTTCCGTGTTTGAACTGATCGTCACGGTTGCCGGAATCATCTGGTTGGACCCTCGGCTGGCCCTGCCCGCACTTGTCGCCGCCTCGCTTGCGGTGGGCTTGCCCCTGATCCTGCAGCCAAGGCTCACCGAGCGTGACCTCCGAATGCGCAATCACACGGGGGCGTTGAGTCGTTTCCATCTCGACGCGCTGCTTGGCCTCGTTCCCGTGCTCACGCATCGAGCCGAACGGTCCTTACGTCGTGAATATGAGAGCTTGCTCGTCGAATGGGCCCATTCAGCATTTGCATTGCTACGGCTGATACTTTGTGTCGAAGCGTTGCAGGGGCTGATCGGATTTGGTTTGGCCGCTTGGCTGATGCTCAGCCATATCAGCCGTGCGGGAGAGGCGGGAGGGGCATTGTTGCTGGTGTACTGGGCGCTCAATTTGCCAGTGCTGGGAGAGGAAATCGTACTGGTCGCGCGTCAGTATCCTACTTACCGCAACGTCACCCTCCGCCTACTAGAGCCACTCGGCGCCCTAGAAGACACAAATGCCGGTCCCAAGCCGGCAAACGAGGTTTCGGCTGTATCAGTCACCAATGAACTTGAGGCTGCCACGGATGTATCCGGCGGAGTAGCTATTGAATTGGCAAACGTGAATGTGCGTGCCGCAGGACACACAATTCTGGCGGAGATCAACCTGAAGATTGAGCCGGGCGAGCATGTGGCCATTGTCGGGGTGTCGGGCGCGGGCAAATCCAGCTTGCTCGGCCTGCTTCTGGGATGGTACAGAGCCGCGGAGGGTAGCGTGGCTGTGGATGGTGCTGCTTTGGAAGGCGCCCTCGTGGAGCAGTTACGTGAGCGGACAGCATGGGTCGACCCGGCAGTACAACTATGGAATCACTCTCTGTTTTCCAATCTTTGTTACGGCAACCCGGATGCGGTGCCCACCGCCGACCTATTCGAGCAATCCAATCTACGCCAGCTTCTTGAAAAATTGCCCGATGGGCTGCAGACCGATCTCGGAGAAAGCGGTGGCCTGGTTTCTGGCGGAGAGGGCCAACGCGTCCGCTTTGGACGTGCCCTGCTGAAACAAGGCGTTCGCCTGGCTCTTCTCGATGAACCTTTCCGGGGTCTTGATCGGCATCAACGGCGAGAGCTGCTGGCGCGTGCTCGCCATCACTGGAAAGCCATAACCTTGCTCTGCGTCACCCACGATGTGGGCGAAACCATGGGATTTCCTCGCGCTCTGGTGATCGAGAACGGCCGCATCGTCGAGGACGGAAACCCGGAAGAGCTCGCGCGAAAAGTAGATTCTCGCTATCGAGCGCTCTTGGAAGCGGAGGAGAGTGTTCGGGAAGGATCGTGGTCGAGTAGCGACTGGAGGCACTTGCGGCTGGAAGCCGGACGCCTTATGGAGGAACGACAACGGGCGCCGGTATGAAAGTAAAACTAACATTGAGATGCGGAAAAAAGAGCACATCTGTGCCTTTCTGGTCATTGTCACAGCTCGGATCAGGCCTCGAAGCTCTGGCACGCCGAAGCAAGCTTGCGCCTTCGGCCGTGGTGGTACCGCATCCTCCAAGCTCGCTTTCTGCTCCGGACGATCCTGCTACAAGCCGGGATGCGTTGAATCAATGGATCGAGTCTGCGGCCAACTGGCTGGGTGTGGAAGCTGAGCCCTCCGCTATACCGTACGAAGGATTGGAGCAACTGCTGGAAAACGCAGGACCGGCTGTGCTGCAAATGCCGGGCAACGGCCCCCCTCGGTTCCTTTTTCTTCTGCCTCGACCCCTTTTCCCTCGAGGGCGGGGAACTATCGCGGTACTCGCTCCCGATCTGCGCACGGTGTCCTTGCGGATGGACGCCGCTCGCGCTTTGCTTTGTAGCGCGCTTGAGGAAACAGTGGCTCCGGAAGTGGATCGCTTGCTCGATGAAACCGGCATTCCGGATGCGCGCCGCCGAGCAGCCCGGGCGGCACTCCTGCTCGAACGTCTACGGACCAAAGAGGTTGGCGGATGCTGGTTGCTTCGTCAGTCGCCAGGAGCGGGCTTCTGGAGTCAGGCGAAGCGACTCCACTTGCCGAGACGTTTGGGTGCGCTAGTGGCATCGTTTGCCGCTGAATACTTTCTGCTGATTCTTTCCTGGTGGCTCATCGGGCTCTCGGTGCTCTCCGGACATTTGGACCATGGGTGGTTATTCGCGTGGGCGCTGATTCTGCTCACGATGGTTCCTTTCCGTGTTTTGAGCACTTGGCTGCAGGGCGTACTGGCGGTCAACGGGGGAGCCATCTTCAGGCAGCGGCTACTTTTCGGCGCGCTCCGCTTAAAACCTGAGGAGATCCGACACAAGGGTGTCGGCCAATTTCTCGGCGAAGTCATGGAATCGGAAGCTCTCGAATTGTTGGTGCTGCTTGTGGGTTTTCAGGGATTAACTGCGGCCATCGAGTTGATTGCCGCCGAGATCGTTCTCTCCCAGGGTGTGGGCCGTGGAGTGGAGTTGATTTTGTTACCACTGTGGCTCGCGGTTACGCTGTTTTTAGGAATGCGTTACTTTCGTCAACGGCAGCGTTGGACCGAAGCGCGGCTCTCGATGACCAATGATCTCACCGAACGAATGGTTGGGCACCGCACCCGTCTCGCGCAGGAAGCCCCACAACATTGGCACGATGATGAAGACGAGGCGCTGGCGCGCTACCTGGAAGTGTCGGAAGAGATGGACGGCGCCGCGGTCCAGCTAACCGCCGTCGTGCCGCGCGGCTGGCTGCTTGTGGGGATACTAGGCTTGACCTCGGCGTTTGTGGGAAGCTATGGATCGAATATTGCGCTGGCGATTTCTCTGGGTGGAATATTGTTGGCGTATCGTGCGCTGAAGAGACTTTCCTCGGGCCTGATTTCCCTTGCCGACGCGATCATTGCCTGGCAACAAGTCTCTCCGTTGTTCCAGGCAGCCGGAAGGGCGCAACTGCATGGCTCTCCCGCCATTGCGCTCACGCCCGTCGCCGACACTGAGGGAAACGGAGCACAAGCCGTCATGGAGGCTCACGAGCTGGTTTTCCGCTATCAGGATCGTGGCGAGCCGGTACTGAAGGGATGCAGCCTGATCGTTCGTCGAGGCGACCGGCTGCTGCTGGAAGGGTCGTCGGGCGGAGGCAAATCTACCCTGACCTCACTCCTGGTTGGCTTACGAACGCCGCAATCGGGCCTACTCTTGCTGCACGGGCTCGACCGGCAAACTTTAGGCGATGAAGGCTGGCGGAAGCGAGTTGTATCCGCGCCGCAGTTTCACGAGAATCATGTGCTTACGGAGACCTTCGCCTTCAACCTTCTAATGGGGCGCCGCTGGCCGCCCCATGAAGAGGATATGCGGGAGGCGACAACGATCTGTAGCGAGCTCGGCCTCGAACCCCTGCTGAATAAAATGCCCGCGGGAATGTTGCAGATGGTTGGCGAGACAGGCTGGCAGCTCTCGCACGGCGAACGGAGCCGCGTTTACATTGCCCGGGCATTACTGCAGGACGCGGAAGTGGTGATCTTTGACGAGAGCTTTGCGGCGCTCGATCCGGAAAATGTCAGGCTGGCGCTCGAATGCGTGTTACGCCGGGCGCGCACTCTGCTGGTGGTTGCACATCCGTAAGAAAAGTTCACCAGACTCCATTAGAATTGCAGGCCCAAGAGCTTGACGGAGGTCGATCGGTGATCGGCAAAACACTTCGCTCCTACCGAATCGAGTCCAAGCTCGGTAGTGGCGGAATGGGGGTCGTGTATAAGGCCGTCGACTCGCATCTCGATCGCACAGTTGCGATCAAGATTCTGGGTGCCTCCGCCGCCAGCGCGGACCATCAAAAGCGCTTTGTGCAAGAAGCGAAGTCTGCTTCTTCCCTCAATCATGCGAACATCGTCACCATTTACGACATCGACACCCAGGAGGTAGATGGAGCACCCGTTCGTTACATTGCCATGGAGTACGTGGCCGGCGAGACCCTGGATCAGCTAATCGGGCGCAAGGGCCTGCGGGTTCGTATTGCTCTGAAATATGCCGCGCAGATCGCCGACGCACTCGCCGCGGCGCACGCTGCCGGAATTGTTCACCGCGATTTGAAGCCCTCCAACGTGATCGTCACGCCGCAAGGGGTGGTCAAAGTTCTTGATTTCGGCCTCGCTAAACTGAACGAAGAAGCCGAAACCGATGCGTTCGCAGAAACGGTGCATGGTGACGGTGTGCCGCTTACCGAAGAGGGAACCATCCTCGGCACCGTGGCCTATATGTCTCCGGAACAGGCCGAAGGCAGGAAAGTCGATGCCCGTTCCGACATTTTTTCGTTCGGCTCTGTGCTCTATGAAATGGTTACCGGACAGCGTGCTTTCGCGGGCAAATCCAAACTGTCCTCACTTTCGGCGGTCCTGCACAAAGAACCGCCCCTTCCTTCGCAGGTTATCCCGGATATTCCACCGGAACTCGAGCGGATTATTGCCCGGTGCATGAAGAAGGATCCGGCGCGCCGTTGGCAGAGTATGGCCGACGTAAAGGTCGCGCTGGATGAACTGCGGGAGGAGACGGAATCCAGCAGCATCGATTCCAAAAGGCCAACCATTGCGGGAAGTACCGCACGCCTCACCAAGCGCTGGCTCATCTTGGGAGGCCTAAGCCTGCTGCTAATTGGACTTGCTCTAGGTGCCTACACTACACGAACGGTCTTACGCGTCGAGCCACTCACCTTTCAACGGCTGACATTCCGCCGCGGCGACGTCACCGCAGCGAAATTTGGGCCCGGTGGCGCGATCGTTTACAGCGCCGAGTGGGACGGCGCACCCTCCACATTGTTTTCCACGGAGCCCGGAAATCGCGAGGCCAGGAACTTGGGTCTTCCGGCCGGGAAAATTCTATCCATCTCCCATACCGGCGAAATGGCGATTCTGCTGGGCGGCGATGGCGCAGGGACGCTCGCGCGCGTTCCCTTCAGCGGCGGCGCCCCGCGGGAATTGCTGGAAAATGTCAGCGCCGCGGACTGGAGCCCGAGTGGCGACACCTTAGCCGTGGTGCGAACGAACGGCGGAAACCATCGCGTGGAGTATCCCGTCGGGACCGTTCTCTCCGAGAACAGCGGGCGTCCTCAAGAAGCGCCGCGAGTGTCGCCCGACGGCAAACTCGTGGCATTTTTTGACTACGATTCGGAGGTTGGAGATTACTCGGTATGCGTGGTTGGCCCAAACCGGCCGAAGCAAGTGCTCTCCCCGGGTTGGCGCTCGGTAGGTTTGCTGAACTGGTCTCCACGGGGAGATGAAATTTGGTTCTCGGCTAGCCGGCCCGGTAGCGATCCAGTGCTCTACACGGTGGATCTTTCGGGTAAGCAGCGATTTCTCGCCCAAGCTCCCGGTTATATCGTGATGCAAGACGTGGCGGCGGACGGCCGCGTACTGCTCAGCACTGTCAACTCGCGGCTGGGCATTCGTTTTGTTGACTTCGACCATTCCATCGAGCGCGACCTCGGTTGGCTCGACGCTTCCTTCGTCTACCAGGTTTCGAACGACTCGAAGAGCATTGTCTTTACGGAACTCTCCTATGGCGAAGGTCGCAACCCAGCTATCTATCTGCGGAAGACCGACGGGTCCGCCGCCGTACGACTGGGATATGGCAATCGCCCTTCGCTCTCACCGGATGGCAAATGGATAATATGCATCCGTCGCGATCCCGGGCGTACGCGGCTGATGTTGCTTCCAAGCGGACCGGGAGAGTCACGTTTTCTGAATGTTGAAGGCGTGTACTTCGAATCGCTCGGATGGTTCCCCGATAGCAAGCGGATTGTCTATACGGGAAATGAATCCGGGCATCCGGTTCGCACCTGGATGTACGACCTGGATTCGGGAAAAGCTACGCCACTGACTCCGGAAGGAACGAAGGGAAGTCAAGTATCACCCGATGCCCGTTGGCTCGTAATTGCTAGTCCGCATCGCTTGTCACTGGCGCCGATTGGGGGCGGAGCGACTCGTATCATCAGTGAGTTGCAAGACGGCGAGGCAATGGTGCGGTGGAGTGGCGATGGGGGCCATCTTTTCCTGAAGCGGCCGGAAGGGGATACCATCAAACTCAGCCGGCTCGACGTCGCCAGCGGACACAAGGAACCTTGGAAGACCATCAAGGTTCCCGAACCGGGCGCCGAGTTCATTGGAGACGTAGCATTGTCGGCGGATGGGAAGGCATGCGCCTTCTCCTTTCAGCACGATCTTGCCAACCTCTTTTTGGTAAGGGGTCTGAAGTGAGAGCCAGAGGCAATCAGAACCGGAGTAAGCGCTGCAATGCATCTGGGAAACCCTTTTACGCCCGTCGTTGGCGCTTCGGGGTAAGATTCAATGTCCGGATCAGCCGGAACAGGTGGTTGGGATGCACGCCGAGGATTCCTGCCGCCTCAGTATAATTCCCGCCCGCTTGCTCAATCGCCTGCTCGATAAGTTTTCTTTTTGCTTCGCGGATGCCATCGTGGAGCGCCGTTACCGAATCCCCCGTACTTGCCATCTCTTCTAGAATTGAGTCGGGCAGGTCCTCGGGCAGAATCAATTCCGTTGAGCCCAACACGACCGCCCGCTCGATCGCATTTTCGAGCTCCCGCACGTTGCCAGGCCAGGGGTAGCGCACCAGGCAAGCTCGGGCCTTGGGAGAAACACCGACCACGCGCCGGTTGACTTTTTCACTGTAGCGAGCCGTGAAGTAAGCGGCAAGCAATGGGATATCGTCCACACGTTCGCGCAGGGGCGGCACCACGATGGAGACGACGTTGAGCCGATAATAGAGGTCTTGCCGGAATTTTCCATCGCGGGACGCTTCGTTTAGATCGACATTGGTGGCAGCAATTAGTCGGATGTCGAGCTTAACGGTGCGCGTGCCGCCCACCCGTTCGAACTCGCGCTCCTGCAGAACCCGCAACAGCTTGGCCTGGAGCGTCGCGGCCAGTTCGCCAACTTCATCAAGAAACACGGTCCCGCCCTCGGCGGTCTCCAGTTTTCCTTTTTTCTGCGCGACCGCACCCGTAAAAGCGCCTTTTTCATGGCCAAACAGCTCACTCTCCAGCAACGTGTCCACGATCGCGGCGCAATTAATTGCCACAAACGGCCTGTCCGCACGAGTGCTGTTGCTATGGATGGCGCGCGCAACAAGTTCCTTCCCGGTGCCACTTTCACCCTGAATCAGGATGTTAGAATCGCGGGCCGCCACTCGCGAGACAAACTGATAGACCTCGCGCATGCGCTCGCTTTCACCCACCATGCTGTGCTGAATGTTGAGTTCGCGTTGCAACCGCCGATTCTCATCGCCGAGCTGGTCGAGATGCCTGGCGTTTTCGATCGCGAGCGCGGCGATGTTCCCGAGCGCCGTCACTAGCTGCAAGAGTGCAGAATCGAAGCGGGCGCTTTGCGAGCTGGTATCCAGATAAAGTAGGCCAAGGAGTTTTTCCTGTACCTCGAGGGGCACGACCAGCACGGAACGCACTCGCGGTTCCAGCAGGCTTTCCACCTCCCGAAACATTTCATTGCTGGGCACATCGTCGCATAGGACAGCCAGACGTTCTGAGATGACTCGTTTCAGAATGGTTTGGCTAACTTGGACCGGTTGATTCGGGCCCAGCTTGCGATCGCACCCGAGTACGGAAGTGAATCCCTCCGTCCCTTCTTCCATCAATAGGATCGCGGCTCGGTCGGCCGGCGAAATCTCCAGGACCGCTTCCAGCACTCTCTGCTGCAGCGCAGCCAGGCCATGCACTGAGTTCAGACTCGTGCTGAAATTGAGGAGCACGTTCAAATCGCGAACCGTGCGATCTGTAGCATCCAAGTGAAGTAGTCGGGCAGGCTGCAGGTAAATAGCGTCCTGCTTTCGCAAGACCAGTGTGGCCCCGCCGGGTGTTGAAGCGGAATCAAGCCTCAAAGAGGCACCGTCGCCAGAACGCTCTTCTGGCAGACCTTGAAAAACCAAAATCGACTTGCCAATCTGGATCTGGTCGCCATCAGCCAGCAGGCGCTCTCTAACCGGCACATTGTTCACGAAGGTGCTGTTCCGGCTATCGAGATCCTTGATCAGAAATCCCTGGCCATCCCTTCGAATCACGGAGTGCCGTCGCGATACGAGCGAGTCCAGCAGCATGATCTGGTTCGATGGCTCGCGACCCACCGACAGCTCGTTTTCGGTAAGCGGGAAGATCTTGCCTTTGAGGGGGCCGGTCAGCGCTTCCAGCCGAGCTGGACTGGAGCAAGGGTCCTCCGGATGGTGATCGCGCTTCACCCGACGAGTATACCAACCGCCCATTTCTGCCTGCCCCTAACACAAATACGAGGTCACCCAACATTATTGTTAGGTCGGTTCGGGACGAGCGCTGGAGGGAGCAACGCGCTCCCAGGCACTTTGTCGGTTATCTCCATTCTTCTCAATACGAAGCACGCAGGCGACATCGAACTGAACCGGCTGGTTACTTTTGGCACCTCTCTTGCATGACTTTAGTGCGTTACGGCGAATTGCAAAACAAACAAATTTCACAAGGAAGGAGCAATCCGATGAAGGTCAAGACGAACACGAAAGCTGGAAACGTGCTGTGGGGCAGCTAATTTGAGGTTTTCCCAAGCTGTCTGAATCCAAAGATAAGCAGTGACCATGGTTGGCAAGAATCGTAACGAAAGGAGCATTCCAATGAAGGTCAAGACGAACACAAAAGCTGGAAGCGCGATGTGGGGTAGCTAACTTGAGGGGTTTCATGATGTCTGAATCCCCAGAGGTAAGCGGGACTGGCAAGAATTCCAGGGAAAGGAGCATCCCGATGAAGGTCAAGACGAACACGAAAGCTGGAAACGCGATGTGGGGCAGCTAACTTGAGGGGTTTCATGCTGTCTGAATCCCCAGAGGTAAGCAGTGGCCAGGGCGGCAAAAATCCTAGGAAAGGAGCATTCCGATGAAGGTCAAGACGAACACGAAAGCTGGAAACGCGATGTGGGGCAGCTAACTTGAGGGGTTTCATGCTGTTTGAATCCCCAGAGGTAAAGCAGGACGGCAAGAATTCCAGGAAAGGGGCATTCCGATGAAGGTCAAGACAAACACCAAAGCCGGAAACGTGCTGTGGGGCAGCTAGTTTGGGGACCCTTAATATCCCGTGCCGAAGTGACCAGATCGGCAAAAAAGATCGCTCGTCAAAGCAGCAAGGATGCTCGAACTGGTGGATGAAACTGGATTGGTCCATCCAGGCACCCTGTGAGCGTCCTTCGCTGATTAGAGCGCACTCCTCGGACAAATTTTCCAGAAAGTCGGGCTTCAGGTAGCGCACCATTGCGCTTCAATCTAAGGCCGAATGTTTGACATGAATCGTGATGGTGACCGAGGCGATGATGGTGTTCCCGATCTGCGCCTTCGTCAGATGCAAATCGTCGAGCACAACCGCCATCATGCGAATTTACTCGAGCCACCCAACGATATTTAAGGCACCAAGAGTCAGAAGGAATTTGAACGTCGTTGCTTGTACAACGAACCGTGCGTGGTTTTGCTTTGTGCGGGCCGCTCGAGCGCACGGTGTTCAGCAGAGCGTGCGTAAGTTCTTTCGCAGGCGGTCTGGTTCGCCCGGACCGAGACGCGCCTCAATCGCGGCATGGGTACTCGTCCACACTGGGACGGCGCGAGCCAGCAACCCTCTTCCTTGCGGAGTCAACTCCAGCAGGCGAGCGCGGTGGTCATCCTTTGGTGTCGCGATCTTAACCAGGCGGCGGCGTTGCAGCGGTTTCAAGGCGGCGGTCAAAGTTGTCCGATCCATCGCGAGCAATGATGCCACCGCCCCCATTGTCGGCGCCTCAGGGCGGTTCAAAGACATCATCAGAGAGAATTGGCCATTCGTCAGACCGAGCGGGCGCAGTGCGTTGTCGAAACGCCGCGCGAGCGCCCGCGCGGCGCGCAGCACGTGAAGGCAGAGGCAAGAATCGTGGACCAGGATCGTTGTTTTATACGGTGTGCCTCGAACTCTTGCCATATTTACATATGGTAAATCTTCGCTATACTCCGCCCGCTAGAGCTGATATCAACGTATCGTGACATCGATGCGCCATTCTTGCTGCCGCAGGATCAGCTTTATCCCGTCAAAAGGCCGAAGGACTTAGATCCCGTACCCGAGACAAGGCTGCCGTCGCCATAGTTAAGGTCCTGGCGCCCGACGCGGACCTCGATCGATGAGGACAAACTTGATGTCAGCCAAAGGCCACGTCTTGGAGCCTGGTGCGAACCAGAGCCCCGAGTTCTGTGTCATCAGTGCGATGACAATTGTTTTGCTCGCCGCTCGTGAACGACGGCAGAACGTGCAGCGAGCCTGGTCAACGGAGCAAGCACCGCCCCACTTACTTTTTGTAGGTTTGGGCGATCTGGCCGACGAGCTTGGCCCAGCCCATGTCCATGGCCCCATAGACCTCGCCGGCCTCCGGTCGCCCATTGTCTTTGAGAATTTCCACCATCAAGGTCGTGTAGTCCGAGACGATGACGCCCGCCTGTTGCATCCGCAGGAGGCCAACTTGCCGCTTGGTCTCGCTAAACGTTCCGGAGGCGTCAACCGCCACATACGCGTCCAGCCCCTTTCCCACGGCAGTGATGGCCGGAAAAGCGGCGCAGACTTCGAGCGAAATACCAGCAAAGATCAACTTCTTGCGATTCGTGGCCTCGATCGCGCGAGCCACGCGCGCGTCGTCGAAGGCATTAACCGATGATCGGTCGATGATTTCAATGCCTGGCAATGCCTCCACCAGTTCGGGGAATGTCGGCCCCCACATGCTGTCACGCGCCGTCGTGGTAACAACGATTGGGAGTTTCAGTACCTTCGCTGCTTTAGCCAGAGCCACGACGTTGTGTTTGAGCTCGCCGATGGAAATGTCGCGTACGCCCGTCATGAGGCCGACCTGATGGTCGACGAGGACGAGCGCTGCGTTTTGAGAAGTCAGTGGTTCGTAGGGACGCACTTGAGTATTCATTGCATTCTCCTTTTGAGATAACGGCGGTATCAGCCAGTCATCCGGGTAACTATGTACTTGTCTTTACGTTTCGTTTTATAATAGGTTTCGCGCGATCCCGGTGTCAATGGGATTAACGCAACGTTCCGTTAAAATTATTTCCATATGAAAAAGAAAGCCTTTCCCGCTGCGCGCAAAGGCCGGCCACCGAGCGAAATGGCGGCATCGCATGCCGCCATCATGGATGCGGTCTATACCCTGCTTCAGCAAAAGTCAGTCCGCGACTTGACGATGGAAGAGGTCGCCAAGCGGGCTAAGGTCGGCAAACCCACCCTATATAAGTGGTGGCCGACCAAGGCATCCTTGGTGTTGGCCATGCTCTGCGAGCGGATGGCTCCCAACCTGGAGAAGCCGACGGTCCTGACTGCGGAAGCCTCTCTGCGTCTTCGGGTGCGGCGGTTGATTGACGCCTTTAACGGACCGTTCGGCAAGATCGTGGCCGGGCTGATCGCCGAGGGCCAGAGCGAGTTGGCCATTCGTCAGGCATTCTTCGATCGATGGGTTGGTCCCCGGCGGGCTGCCACCATCGCCGATCTGCAGCGCGGTAAGAATGCAGGCGAGTTGCGGTCGGATACCGAACCTGACCTGCTGAACGACGCGATCTTTGGCGCTATCTATTACCGCTTCTTATTGGGCTTGAGCCCGTTTACCAGACGGTTCGGCGAAGAGTTGGTCGAGCAAGCCATCCGTGGGCATCGCTCGTGAAATGCGGAATTGATGAAGCGAGAGCGCGTTGAAAAGGTTCAATAAAGGTTCAATACGGGGTTCCGCCGTCTACTGCCTCGCGATGGATTACGAACCTAGCTCGCCGAAACAAGAAACTCCTCGACTTCGCCCTGAACTGGACTCTTTCGAATCAATAGGCTCGCAAGGCAGGAATTTGACGTGGCCCCTCTATACTAGACGACTGAATGTCATCACTCCCGGCTCACCTCGAAGTCGGCAGGGTCATCGGCGACTACCAGATCGTCTCACTCATCGGCCAGGGCGGGATGGGCAAGGTCTTCAAGGTCCGAAACCTCATTTCGGACCGCACGGAAGCCATGAAGGTGCTGCTTCCGGATCTTGACCCCAGCCCCGAGTTGGTCGAGCGCTTTCTCCGCGAGATCAAGCTAGTTGCTGGACTCGAGCATCCGAACATCGCTTCGTTGCGAACCGCTCTGCGTGCCGGCAATCAACTCCTGATGATTATGGAGTTCGTGGAAGGGCACTCATTGAACGAGTTGCTCGCGATCCGCCGATTTGACGAAGCGCGCGCAGTCCACGTTACGAGTCAGGTGCTCAACGCTCTTGCCCACGCGCATCGGCTTGGCGTGGTGCATCGTGACGTGAAGCCGTCGAATATCCTTGTTGGCTCGGGCGACCGCGTAAAACTCACGGATTTCGGCATCGCGAGCCGGACGGGCGACCCGAAGTTAACCGCCGCCGGAACTGCCATCGGCTCGCTTTACTACATGTCTCCCGAGCAGATGAAGGCCGAACCGATCGATGCCAGGTCGGATCTTTATTCTGTGGGTGCGACCCTGTACGAGATGATTACGGGAATTCGGCCTGTTCCGGGGGAGAGTTTCTACTCGATCTTGAGAGCCCACGCGGAGACGCGGCCGAAGCCCATGATCCACCTGGTGCCCGGAATCACGCCTGCCCTTTCCCGCGTAGTCGAAAGATCACTAGAAAAGACTCCAGCGTCACGATTCCAGAGTGCTGAAGAATTTCAGGCGGCGTTGCGTGGGCTGGACTCTGCGGAGAGGACGGCGGACCTTGACGCGACAGCACCCGAACCTCCGCTCATCTTTCGGCCCCCAACGAATCCAACCCGGGTGCCCTCGTCAAACACGCCGCCCAGCGGGGCGACACCGAAAGCGCCCTCCGAGACTGGATCGAAATCGTGGGATCCCGTGGTGCTCGAAACCGCAAGAAAGAATCTGGCGGTTTACATCGGTCCGATGGCGAAAGTTCTTGTCAGCCGCGCCGCCAAGACTGCCCGCAATACTGAAGAGCTCTACCGGGCCCTCGCCGCGGAAATCTCTACCCCCACGGATCGCGAGAAATTCCTGCGATCGCTGCCGTTCTGATTTTTCTTTACGATTCCAACATGTGAATCGCTTTGACCAGGCTCAGATACATCCGGTTGAACGACTGCGCCAGTTGGGCAATCTCATCCGACCCCTTGGCCGGAATTTCCGGGACATTGAGATTGCCCTTGCTGATTTCATCCGCCGCTTTGGACAGTCGGGATACGGGCCGTATGACCATCAAGATGATCGCCAGATCAATCAGGAACATCGTCGCGAGGGCGATTCCACCGAGAGAGACGATCAGGGTCCGAAACGCACGGTCGGCGATGCCCAGAGGCACAGACATGGGCACGCTGATGATTTGCGCTCCGACCGCATCCCCCATCTTCCAGTCGAAACCGTTGTTCTTGCCATAAACCTTGATCATCGTGAGCGGGGCTTCCCGCGGAGTGCTGTGGCACTCGAGACAGGGTCCCACAGCCACAATCGGTTTCGCCAGGAACATGGAGCGGCCCGTCGGCGTATCGCGTTCTCCCGAGAATTCTGTCTGGTCAGGATGGTTTCGGAAGACCTGAATTACATCGGCTTCCCAATCGACGGCGCGATCGCGCAGATTCGTCGGGTTTAAGGTGGCTTCCTTATACGTGTAGTCGGGATAGTCCGTGCGCAGATAATTGAATGCCTCGGTGGCCGCATACGCTGGAACAGTCTGCGCCAGAAACGTGTTGATCTCTTTTTGATGTGCCTGTAGCAGTGGGCCCACTTGCTTCGAGGTGTAGGACCGCATGGCCAGTGCAGAACCCATCATGAGCCGGGCTTGCTGTAGCACCTGTTCGCGGGCGCTCTCGAGAAGAAAGTTTCGTGCGAGATAAGCAGAGGCCGCAATGCCTAAGCCGAAGACGAGAATGAAAATCAGATTGAGTTTTACGAGGAGCCGCATAGGGCGGGTATTATAGCCGGGAGTTGCACAGCGAACGAGCTACATTCCCAGCATCCGCGAGACCTTGGGGTTTATGGTCGTGTTCACGAAGAGATAGATGTTGTTTCCGTCGCTCACTTGCTGCGCTGCTGATTGAATGGACGCGTCAATTGCCTTCAGGGTCTTTCCGAAGGTGCCAACTGGCTTTCCCTTGGCCATGTCAGCGATGTAGCAGTAACCCTGAAGCGATGTTAACAAAGCGTGTGTAGGAGTGGTGACAACGCCCGTAAGGACATTCATGGCGATCGCGGTGGCTTGGGTGGAAAGCTTTGCCGCCTTTATATCCATGGAATCCTCGGATTCCCAAATCTCCGTGATTTCCTTCGAGGAATCGGCGATTCCAGTGATCACGCTGGCAAGCGCGCCCACGTGATACTTCTCCAACTGCGCTGCATACTTAATGCTGATGTTGTAAGCTCCACGCCACTTCGCGTTCAGTATCATGCCTCGAAGGTTTCCGCTGCCGTTGAGCTTGGGAGCGCTATGCAACCAATCGTACTTGCGGAAAGCGTGGGAAGCCGTGATTACCTTTGCGACCGTTCCGGCACTCTCGGCCTTCTCTACAATTTCGTTGCCCTTATGGACGATCTCGACGACCGCATGCGGCTTGGAATGATCCATACAGTTTCGCTCAACCTCCTGCCTGAACCACTGGGGGAGGATGGGGGTCGATCCAATCAGACTCATTAACTAAAACGTCTGTGAGATGCCAATCAGCGGCGCGGGCTTGTAGTGCAAACCGGCGTCGTTCACGGGGAACAATACATTCGCTGTGATCAACAACCGGTGAAAGGCTCTCAGTTTGCCCCCCAGAGATATGTTCGCTTGATTCAGCGTCGCATTCGTGTTGGCGATAGCGGCATGCGAGCCGCCAATGAAATCTAGGACGGTGGGACCGTTGATGATCTTCTTTGCGTTGAGAATGGCCAGCCCTATAAAGTCCCCACTCAAGGTGACTCGCTTTGAGACCCCGACGTCGACACCGGCCGAGTAATTTATGACATTGGGTAGGTGCTTCGACGTGTCGGCTGTTACGTCGCCTGCCAGGACCGAGTCGCCGTTGATCTGAAGTCCCAGGTTCGCGTGAGGTGATACCCTACCCGCATATCCAAACACCACAAACGGACGGACACCCCAAGTTCCAGAACCCAAGAGGTTGAGTTCGTCGCCTGTGGGAGCACGAACATCTGCGCCTACTGCCAGACCCGCCTTTTCGGCTTGTAGAACCCGGAATTTTGCGCGAAAGAGGACGTCACCAATGCCTGAAGCGGCGCTGCTTCGTTTAAATGACGCCTGATTGTTATAGGTGAAGGTGGTGTTGTTCTGTGTGTTGTGAATCGTAATCGAAGGACCCAGGGTTTCGCCCTGCGAGGGCCCGAGCCCGGGGTTACTGAACACATGCACACAACACGAGGGTATAACAGAGAAGTTTGTGTTCTCGATGTTTTGAATTGTGGCATTTGAGGCCATGTCCGTTCGCACATTCACGATGGGAATAGCCACCGAAAGGTCGAACTTGGAGGTGAGCCCGAAAGTGCCAACAGCGATGAACTGGTTAACTGTCAGGCCAATTCCATTCTGGGTTGAGACGAAATCCTGTGTGATGACCGGCACGCTTTGGCCTTTGCTGTTGGTGTAGCACGATATGGGTGGGTTTGGGTTCGGGCACCCTCCCGTCTCAGACTCATGGTGAAAGACGGCGCCAAACTTTCGGAGATTCACGCCATCCACTTTGTCAAAATCAAAATATTGATAGGTAAACCCGAGGAACAACTTGTGCCGACCAATTGTCTGCGGCCGCTCAGACAGAATCGGACCAAAGTTTTGGCTCGATTCCAAAACAGCGCCAGTGGAAGGATTGAAACTGAAGATGAATCCCGAAGCCGGCGATGTGATCGGCAGTTGGCCGAGCTGCGTACCAATTGCAGCGGTAAGAGGCGTGAAGCTTTCCAATGCCGAACTTTGGAAGTGAACCGAGTGCTTGAATGAGGCCGAAGTCTGATCCGTCGAGCCGAGTGGACCGTGGTTCGGAGCGCCTACCAGACCACCGGGGCCATAAACCTGCGGTATAACGCAAATCAGGTCGGACGACACACTCGAAATTGTTTGGTTGGTCGAGTTAAATGTTGGGCAGGGCCCACCTAGATGCTTCACCTGCGCGGCGGTCGACAAAGTTGCGAATAGAATCAAGACAAAAGTGGCGGCTTTTGACATGGCTGTCTAGCTCCTGAGTCTTCGGAAAAACCACAGCTTGTAACAGGCCCCAACTCGTGGTCCCAAACTCATTAGTGCAGATAGGAAGCATCCCGTTTCAGTAAACAGGCAAGAACTATTTCTTGCCAACCGAGTCGATGATCCACCCCCCTGTGGACGAGTTCTTGTCCCCGGCCCTGCGGAGTCTCATTGCCAACCGCATGTCGAATTTATGATCCGTTCCACCCAGATCTCTGAATTTGAAAGATTGAGAGACATTTACCGTCGCGGAGTCACCCTGAATATCCATCCCAAGCACTTTGAGGCTAAGGGTGGCTGACTTCATGTCGTTGAACCTTTGTTGCGCGCCCGGCCACACCGCGGTGAGTTCGTCGATGTTCAAGTCTTCGTACGCCTTCTTGTAATGATCCAGCACGACGTCGATTGCTTTGTTGTCATCTACGGGCGGTGCCTGCGGCGCTTGTGGCGGAGGCTGCTGCGGGGGTGGCGCAGGTTTGGGCGTCAGATTTTCAATCTGGGCTCTTGCCTCGGTCGTGTAGTGTCCTTCGGGGAAATCTTTCAGGTAAGCCGTGAGGCTGCCTTTATTGGTCTTATCTGTCCTCTCCCACGCAATGTCGTCACGCAGACGTTGCACTTCTTTGGTGTGGCGGCCTGACGGATAGTTGCCGAGGAACGTGTCAAGAAGGGCCGGGTCGCGCCGCTGGCGTGCATCTTGGAACGCGATTTCCTCGGTGGCTTCGGCCGCGTGCGGCCCATCCGCGTAACGGCTGAGATAGTCGCGATAGCTATCCGCGGTATTGGTCTGCGAGTTCCGCGTCCAGTACAAACCTTCTAACATTGCATGTGCCTCAGTACTGTGGGAGCCGGTTTGATACTTTTGCAGATATTGCTCGACCGATGCGATCGACGGCGAGCCAAGCGCCGTTTGCCAAGCGACTTCTTCCGGGGAAGGAGGCGTGGATGGGTAGAAGTCGTCTTTCCCAAGCGAGACGACCCGGCCAGCCTCAAAGTTGCGGGATACTATACTCGAACTTTTCCCGTTTGCGACTATTTTTATTTGGCGCTGCCCGATCGGGATTTTGGTAGAGATCTCACCATTGCGGCCGATCTTTCCGACGGAAGCGCCGTCAACGAACAAGTCGCCCGGTGGCACTCCACGGACCTCGAGCATTCCAGGCTGTGGCTGCTCCCTCTGTTGAGGCTGCTCCAGTTGAGGCTGCTCGCCCGGTGGTAGCGGCTTCAGTTCGAAGGGAAATGAGTGCTGGCCATGTGGGCTAACTTCGATGGTTCGCTGCGCCGTCTCGTATCCGTCATGCTGCGCATCAACCGCGTACTTTCCCGGAAGTAATTCGAGAGAACAGGGAGTCACACATTGCTTTTTTTGTCCGGAGCCGCTCAAAGCAGTCACCGTCACGCTTGCGCCGTCGCGCGAAGTGAGCTGAACGGGGACCGAGCTGGGCTTCAACATCCATCTTCCAAGAAGTATGACGGCGATCAGCACAACAACAAGTCCGGCCAGCACGGCAGGTCGGCGCAGGAGGCCGATAAAGTCTGGGGCGGGTGCGACGGCCTTTGTCTCGGTTTCCGTGCTCGCTGTGGCAGTGTCAAGCTGGTGCTCTTCTTCCGAAGTAACGGTGCGCTTGGGAGGGACGAATACCCGGGTTTCGGCAGCGTCAGCCGACTCTGCGTGAGGAGCTTCCGCAGTCTTTTTCGTCGCTTGGGCAGCCGCGCGCAGTTGCGCTGCCTTCCGTGATGCTTCCTCCTCCAGAGCCTTCTGTTGTCGACGAAGCTC
>Ga0210396_10000487_pt1 | contig 52579 bp, 76 predicted proteins | sample IncBWH17OmetaG_FD_155466 | JGI IMG/M metagenome (GOLD analysis project Ga0210396, IMG submission 155466) | Forest soil microbial communities from Barre Woods Harvard Forest LTER site, Petersham, Massachusetts, United States - Inc-BW-H-17-O ... | reverse complement strand
CAGGGCAGGGCGGGGCGAGGCAGGGCTCGGCAGGCGTGGCTCGGCATGGCGCGGCATGGCGCGGCAAGGCAGGGCGTGGCACGGCGAGGCAAGGCGAGGCAAGGGCAAGGGAGATTGAGTGATGGCTGAAACCGCGCGTCCGCAGCTGGTCAATCCGCGCGAGGCTGGCGCCCCGTCAGAGCCGGCCTTGTCCGCGGCGATCGCGCCCGTCGAGGGCGGCTTGCCGGCATTGCCGGAATTCGAGGCGATGCCGCGCGGGTTGCGGATTTTCTTTGATCCAAAATGGCGCGAGGCATGCCAGGCCGCGGCGACGAGTCTGTCGAAAGCGGTCGGCTTTGCACCGCCGCATCTGATCGGCAAGACCGAAAGCTGTCTCGCCGTCGTCAATCTGGCGCTGACCTGGAACCTCAGTCCTTACATGGTCGCGAGTTCCACCTATCAAATGCCCGGCGGCTCGGTCGGATATGAGGGCAAGCTTGTGCACGCGATCCTCGAAGCGTCGCGGCGGCTCGTTGGCCCGATCCGCTACGCCCATTATGGCGATTGGTCTCAGGTCCAGCGCAAATTCGAGATCAAGGAACGCCCCCGGCAAAACCGCGACGGGCGCGGCGATGACGAGCGCGGGCCGATCAAATGGGCGGCCCCCACTTACACCGCACAAGACGAAATCGGGCTCGGCGTCACAGTGACGTGCCGGTTGCGCGGCGAGGACGAAGACCGCCGGCTCGATTTCGACATGGTCCAGGCGTTCCCGCGCAATTCGACATTGTGGGCAACCGATCCCAAGACCCAATTGCAATATGCCGCGGTGCGGCGGTTGGCGAGCACGGTCGTCCCGTCGCTGCTGATGGGCGTTCCGTTTGACGGCGAGCCGGACGGCGGCGGCGATTGGGCGAGCAATCTAGTTGACGTCACCCCGCCGCTCGCCGAGCCCCGCGAACAGCCTGCGCAGCCCCCAGGGGCGGCCAGGGAACCCGGATCGCGCCGCCGCGCAACAACGGCAGCCCCAGCGGAAAGCGCGTCCGGGGCGGCCCCAGAGGCACCCACAAACCTTGGCCCTGGCCACGAACAGGGCGAGACGGCGAAAGGTGACGCGCCGGCGGCGACAGATCAGTCGCAACCGGTCCGGGAAGCGGCGCCACCGGCGCAACAGACCGCACAACCCGCGCAACAGCCTGCCCCTGGCCCGAACAGGGGGCGTCGGGTCCATTTCGAGGCGTGATGCGATGGAAGAAATCGAACGCCTCGAAATCGACCCCGATCGTTTCGAGATCGGCCGGACGATCGCGTCGATCGACGAGTCGACGACCGTGCAAATCGGTGAAGGCAAAGACCGGCTTTTGGTGCGCGCCTCGCCGCGGCGCGAAGGTTGCGGCGAGTGCACCTTTTGCTGCACCGCCCTCGGCATTAACGAATTGCAAAAGCTGCCGATGACACGGTGCCAGCATGTCGCCGGCAAGGGCTGCGGGATTTACCCAAACCGCCCCAAACCATGCCAGGAATATGCCTGCGGCTGGTTGCTCGGCAATTTCGATGCGCGCTTCCGGCCCGATCGCGTCGGCGCCTCAGTGACGTTCTATGTCGCGCCAGACTTCGGGTTTTATGCGGTTGTCGTCGTCAACAGCGCAAAGGTCCACCACAAGCGGCTGCGCCAGTTGCTCGACCGGCTGTTCAGTCAGCTGCCGGAAATCCGCGTCATCTATGACGACAAGCACGGATCGATTTACCGCCACGGCCAACCGCCGCAGCGGTTTCGGATGATGAAACGGGCACCGGGCGATTACGAAAACGCGCTCTATCTCATGCTGGATTGATCGGCGATGGACATCGAAATCGGCTTGCGCAATTTCCGCGGCTGCGAGCGTGCCGAGATTTTGCTCGCGCCGATCGCCCTCGTCGCCGGTCGCAACGCCGCTGGCAAATCGAGCGTGGCGCAGGCGACGGGCGCGGTGTTGTGCGGCGCCACCCTCCCGTTCGCGGGTCTGTCAAAAGCATCGGCAGGATTGCTGGTCCAGACCGGTGCCAAGGATGCGCGCGTCGTGATCCAGGGCGAATCAGGAACGGCGCGGATCGATTGGCCGGCGGCTCAGTATTCGACACGCGATCAGCCGCCGACCGCGTCGATTTGGGCGGCCGGGCTCGACAGCGTCGCCCTGCAGCCGCAGGCGGATCGCGCCCGGATCCTCGGTAAACTGTTGCATGCTGATCCGACCCGCGAAGATTTGACCGGCGCGCTGGGCGAGGTCGAAATCGATGATCGCGATACGGTCAAAATCATTTGGGACCTGGTCGCGGCGCACGGCTGGGATGGCGCGCTCGCGCTGCGCAAGGAAAAGGGCGCCGAATACAAGGGCGCATGGCGGCAGATCACCGGGGCGAATTGGGGCAGCCGCGTCGGGGCATCATGGGTGCCGACCGGCTGGCAGTTCGAATTTGAATCGCCGCATGAGAACGATCTCCTCGCCGCCCTGGCGCTCGCCAAGGGGAACCACGACAAGGCGGTCGCCGCGGCCGCGGTGTCGGGCGCGGAGCGGACGCGGCTCGCCGCCGAGGCCGCCGCCGTCGAGGCCCGCAAGGATACTTTGCAGCAGGCAGAAGCGACCGCCGAGCGGCTCGCCGGCGAGCTCGACGTCGCGCGAAACGCGCGCGCGGCGTTGCCCCCGGGCACCGTCGATCCGGGCATGCCGTGCCCGCACTGCGGCGGCTTTGTCGTGCTGCGCCGGGTCAATCTTGCCGAAACGCGTCTTGAACAGGCCGAAGTGACGCCGACCGCGGCCGAACTCAAACAGCGTCGCGATGCGATTGCCCGGACCGATGGCGATATCGGCCGGTTGACCGGCCAGTTGAGCGAGGCCGACAGCGCCGTCGAGACTGCGCGCCTTCGCATGCAAAATGCGCTCCTCGCCCGCACCAGTCTCGACAAGATGCCGCCGCCGGCCGAAGCCGAGGTCGATGTCGAGGCCGCCAGGATCGACGTCGAGAGCGCCGAGCGGCGACTAAAGGGGTTTCGGCAAAAGCGCGACGCCGACGACCTGCACGACAAGATCATAACCAACAACACGGTGATCGACATTCTGGCGCCCGAGGGATTGCGCACCGCCAAACTCAAGCGGGTGCTCGAAGCATTCAACGAAACGCAGCTCGCCACTCTCGCCGATGTCGCGGGCTGGCAACCGGTGAGCCTCGATCCGGAGATGCGGCTGAGCTACGGCGCGCGGCCCTACGCGTTGCTGTCGACCTCCGAGCAATACCGGGTCCGCGCGGTGCTGCAAGTCGCGATGGCGCGCCTCGACGGGTCGGCGATGGTGGTGCTCGACGCGGCCGACGTCCTCGACGGTCCCACCCGCGAAGGTTTGTTCGATTTGCTCACCGAGGTCGGGTTGCCGGCGCTCGTCTGTCTGACCCTGACGCGGCCGGAACAGGTCCCCGATCTCGCCGCGGCTGGACTCGGCATGTCCTATTGGCTCGACAGCGGCGTCGTCCGCCCGCTGCATGAACCCGCGGAGGCGGCGGCATGATGCTCATCGAGCGGACGAGGCACTGAGAATGAAGGTCTGGATTGCACAATATCTTTGCGGCCGGCAGCGCCACGCCATCATGGCCGCTGCTGACGAAGCCAAAGATCGCGACGAAGCCGAGACGAAAATCGCCACGGCGCTGCGCAATCGGGTCGCCGACTTGCTGCGCGCCGAGGCGATAAATCCCTGGTGCGCCCTCTGCGGCGCCGCCAGCGCCGAGTGGATTGTCGATTTGCAGCCCAGCCGCTTTCGCACGCTCGACGAAGCCTTGCCCACGATGCGGCAGGCCGAGGCCGATCAGGCCGCGACTAACGCGGCGTTTGGTGATCTGCACCGCACGCAACGCAAGAACTGACGGGGAAATCCGCGAATGACGACCGGCGATCTCCCGAACCTCGGCCAATGCTGCATGTGCGAGGGCGGGCCGACGCGCAACGTGATCATGCTGAGTCAGCGCGGCGCGATCCCCGGCCACGGTTGGGGTTGCGTCGTCTGCGACCTGCCGCTCGACGGCGCCTATGCGGTGTTGTGCGAGGCATGCCTGATCCGGTGGCAGCAAGACAATTCGCTGTTGACGGTCGCGTGTCGCGGCTGGCCGGGCGAGGGGCGGATCCCGATCACGGAGTTGCCGTCTGGCGTCTTCGACCACGACATGAGCCGGCACGCGGCGGACGAGCGATGATCGGCGCTAACCGCGACGCGGGCACTCGCGAGATTGCGCACGTTGTCGAACTCATCAAGCCGATCCTGGCGGGGCGCGAGCCCATAGTGCAGGGCGCCGTCCTCGCCGACTTGCTGGCGATCTGGCTCGCCGGGCACCAGGTCGAGGGCGACGCCGAGGCCACCCGCAAGCTGCGCGGCGACATCCTCGCGACGCACCTGCTGATGGTCGAGGAGCTAACGGCGGTCAACGCCAGGATCATCGGCGCGGTGCCGTGACGTTCCGGGTCGGTTTGACATCGGGCGGGGAATGATCCAATATGGGGCACTACCGCGCGTTGGACCAAGTAGCAACCGATCTCCATGTTACGCCTCGCAAACTGCGCGAGACGATCCGGGAGCACCGGATCGCAGTCTTGAAGATCGGGCGGACCATCAACTTTGACGACTCCGCGTTGCGGCAGCTTGAAGACGCCTTGCGCGAGGAAGCCCTCAAATGTCACAGCAACAGCGACCAGCAGGACTCCGGATTGTCATCCGCGCGGACACCGGCGCGCTCACGATCGTCGGCACGGTCGCCGGGCAGCGCATACGACAACGCGCTCAGAGCAGCGATCTCCGGCTCGCAAAAGAGGAAGCCGTCAACCTCGAAAAAGATCTCCTCAAAGCCGAGTGGCATGGCGAACGTCGTGGCACTCGATCCTTCGGCCAAGCCGCCGAAAGCTATCTGAACGCGACGACGCACAGTCCTAATCACTGCGCCCGCGTCGCCCGATTGCTTAAGGCGCTCGGCGAGCGCCCCCTGAACCAGGTCAATCAACAGGCCGCGATCGAACTCAAAAAGAAGATGCTGCGACCCAATGCGAGCGCCCGCGCCTATGGCGATGCGATCGTCATGCCGTTGCGGGCGATCCTCCACCATGCGCAAAAGCAAGGCTGGTGCGACATGCCCTATTTCGAGGTGCCGCAGGCGAAAGCGGGCCGCACGCTCTTCCTGTTGCCCCACCAGTTCGGGCGACTAATCCCGGTCGCGGCGCCCCATCTGCGCCCGCTGCTGACGTTCCTTGCCGGCACCGGCGCGCGGATGGCCGAAGCCCTCGAACTCGATTGGCGCGACGTCGATTTGCAAGGTGCCCGCGCGATCTTCTGGAAGACCAAGAACGGCAAGCGCCGCAACGTCGAATTGCTCCCCGCGATCGTCGCGACGCTCGCCAATCTGTCGCACCGCGAAGGCAAAGTGTTTCGTTGGCAGGATCGCGCCGGCCGGGTGCGCGACTATGTCGATCGCGAGCGGCGCTATGGCGGGCAGATCAAGACCGCGTGGGCCGGCGCCTTGAAGCGGGCCGGTCTGTCGGCAGAGTACCATCCGCACGACCTGCGGCACACCTGGGCATCCTGGCATTATGCGATGCACCGCGATCTGTTGCGCCTCAAACTCGAAGGCGGCTGGTCGTCGATGGCGCAGGTCGAGCGTTATGCGCACTTGCTCCCGGCAGGCCAGGAAGCCGCGATCCGCGCCTTCTGGCACGGCAATGACACGGACCCTGCGGCACAAGCTCTAAGTGCTTGATATAAAAACTACTATTTTGGATGGTCTACGCGTCTTCTAAGCGAGTGGTCGCAGGTTCAAGTCCTGCCGGGGTCGCCAGGTTTTCTAAGGGTTTTTCAATATGTTAGGGACACCGAAACTGACGGGCCGAGACGAAAGATGACGATCAAAAACGCACAGAAACGGAACCCTTCTGACACGGTAGTGGCACGGCGCGACACGACGCTGGCGCGACGTTCCGGTTCTATTCCACCATCGGCGGTGGCATTCAACCAGACCCTGTTTCGACGGATTCGCGACCTCCGGCGCGCCGCCGGGCTGACACAAACCCAGATTGCCGAAGCCCTCGATATCCCGTTGCGCAGTTATCAGCATTTCGAGAACCGCAGCCCGATCCCGGCCTATCTGATCCCGACCTTCGCCGAGTTGGTCGGAAGCGATATCGGCTTTGTGCTGACCGGCGACGAAATTCGGCCTCGCGGGCTGCGCGTCATGGTCCATCGTGATACGGGCGCGTTGACGATTGTCGGCACGGTCGCCGGGCAGCGCATACGCAAGCGGGCGCAAAGCCAGCAGCCGCAACTCGCGCACGACGAAGCGGTGATACTCGAAGCAAAACTTTTGCGATCACAATGGGAGCGTGAACACTCAATGTCGCCGGCCGACGCATTCGCCGGCGTGCTCAGAGCAACCGATCCGGCCTCGCGCGCGAAGCGCGCCATCTCGATAAAATGATGCAGCTTGACGATTGGATCATCGCCAACGGTTTGAGCCGGGATGAGGTCGCGCGCCGGCTCCGTGTGCCCCGCGCCCGCCTCGACGCCTTGATCAATCGACAATTCAAGCGTCTTAGTCCCGCCCTCTATGAACGGATTTATCGTCTTACCGACGGGCGAGTAACCGCCGACGATCTTTTCCTCGGGCCTCCCGAGGAGCGCGTGCGCCGCTTGCTCGCGGCTGAGCTAAATCGTCAGGGTGTCCGATCAGGCGGTCGATGACCAAGGCCATCGCTCTCGCTCTCGCCATCATCGTGTTTGTGGTCGCTGGCCTACACATACCCCCCGGCGGCGCCTGGTCAGCGAATTACGTCTATCAGTTCGGCGCCGCGATCGTCATCCTGCGGATCCTCGGACCCATGGGGAAGAAATTCAGATTGTGGTTGTGGGGATTTGATCCAGACGAGGAATTAGCGGCGCGGTGGCGGAACGCGTGGCATCGATGGCGCCGCCGGAAATGACGGCGCGTCGTCGGCGCACCCGATCGGCCCCTCGCAGCAATGAATGGTCCCCTGCCCCCAGCAATAGGGGCAGGGTGAACCATCCGCGCGAATGCGGGTGTTATGGCAGGCGGGACAATTCAGCGCTGCGGCACTCCGGGACCCGGACGTTCCGGCGGACGCCCGACGATGCCACCGGCGGGCGGTGTCGGACGATGAACCGCGTTAAGGTCGACGACGACCCAGCGGAACCCGTATCCGGTCAGATGGACGAGCGCCCAAAACAGCTGTTTGGGTAGCGGCTGCCCCGGCGCTGTCGGCAGGCGACCGCCGCCCGGCGGACGGATCGGCGGCCATATCTCACCCGGTTCCCAGGGTCCGTCATCGGGCTCAACCGGGAAAATCGGATGCGACGGACCCGCCCCATCGAGCGGCGGCCAAATTCCGGGCGGGTTCGGCGGCAGGGGATGACCGGGCTCGCCCGGTTCCGGCGGTTCGACCTCGGGAAGTTCGCCCTCCTCGACGCCCCATCCGGGATCGGTCGGACGCTCCGGCCAAGGCAGCCCATGTCCCGGCCGATGGACCGGGAAGAAATAACCGAGTTGCGGTCTGCGCGGCATGCATATCCCCTTTGTGGGTTAGGCGGGTTTGCCCGCCAGCCCTTACCATGCGAGATATTGCGGCGCTATCGTCGCGCGCGCACTTCCCGTTGAGTTTTGGCGTTGTGGCACGGCCAGCAGAGCGATTGCAGGTTTGTCGGATCGAGGCGGCGCTCGGGGGCGACGCGCACCGGGACGATGTGATCGACGATCCTGGCGGACGTCTCGACGCCCTGCAGCGCGCATTTTCGGCAGTTGGGCTCGACGGCGAGATGTTGGGCGCGCAGCGCGCGCCAGGCTGGATCGTAGCCGCGTGCAGCTGCGGGCGGTTGCGGGTTCCAGCGGCGTTGCTCCTGGCGGAAGGCAGCGAGCGAGGCAGCGCGCGAGGGTAGCCACGGCGCGCGGAACCGCGGCGGGCGCGCGTTCCTCATCGATCGACGCTCGGCCCGTCCTGCGCCTGCTCCGCGGCGGCGGACGGTGGAGCGACGGCGATCGCTATCTGGCGGCGGATTTCGCCGATCAATGGATCGGCCTCGATCCAGGGTCCTTGTGCGATCATTCCCAAGACCCTTTGCCAGTATGCGGCAGCGAGGGTGACTGCGATCGGCTGCGACGCGTCGAGTTGCACCGAAACGCTGTTGTCGCCATAGCCCAAGGTTCCGTTGCTGCGCATGGTTGCTTCCTTTTTTTCAGAGAGTGCTAGGTCAATGCGGCGCCGGTTCCGGCCGGCTCCCCTCTAGCTCCTCGATGCGGTCGGCGAGTTCCTTGATCGCATTGACCAGCGCATACGACAGCGCGCCGGTATTAAGCCCCTCGGTCATGACGCCCGCGTGGTCGGTAGTGCGCGAAACCATTTCCGGCATAGCCTCGCGGCAGTCGTCGAGCGCCAGACCGACAAAACGTCGCTCGCCGAAAATCATTGGCGTCAATTGGCGGATTTCCGCGAGCCCGTGCTCATAAGGCCCGATCGCGTCCTCGTCGAACCCTCCCCACGGGTTGATAATTGTGCCCGTGACGCGCAGATCGCCATAAACATCATGGGTGCCCCCGCTTTGCACAAAGTTGCCGGCAAGGCGGATCATGCCAACATTCCCGCGCGTGCCGGTTTGGCAGATATCAATCTGACCGCCATTGGACGAGAATGCCCCGCCCGCGGTAATGGCGAAGTCGCCGGCGCTGTTGACCCAGCCGACTCCGAGAGTCCCGCTAACGTCGGCGGTGCCGCTCGAATAGAGATAGCTTGCATTGACGGCGCCGGTGACATTCGCGCTACCAAAGCATCCGAGGCTGGCGAAGTTGCCGTTGCCACCGACATCCAGATTGCCACTGATGAACGCACTAGGATTAGCTGTTACCACACGGCCCTGATATTGAGCGTCGACATATGAGTTGACGTTGGCTCCATCCCAGCCGAAACCAATCAGGTTGCTGGAAAACGCGGCGTATTGGACCCCGCCACCGCCAATATAGAGGGTCGTTATCGCGCCCAGCTGGCCGTTGACGTTGAGGGGACCGGTGATCGTGCCGCCGGTCAGCGGGAGATAGCCGCTCAGGTCGATCTGCCGATTGTCGACGTAGCCCTTGGTCGCGACCTCGAGCGGATTTACCGGGTCCTGGTTGAGATACATGCGGCCGTTCGATTCCAGGCGCACCAGCCCTCCGCCCCCGAGCGGATATCCGGTATTATCGACAAGACCGATCGACAGAATTCCGGGATCGCCGCCCACCGTCAGTCCGTAGGCTGGCGCGGTCGCGGTTCCGGTGTTGATCATCGCGATACCGGGGTTAGCGCCCGAAGTTGCGATCACACGCGGCAGGATCAGGTTGCCGGTCATCGTGTCTCCGGCGCGCAGCACAAATCCGGGTTGCACCGGGATGCCCGAAATCTGACGGGAAATCTGGTTGTCGATCGCTTTCCACAGCTGCTCGCGATCAAGCGCGTTGAGCGGCCCCAGTTCGATCTCGATGACGTTTGAAACTTCCTCTTGCAGCGCGTCGAACCAGTCCGGTTCCAGCTGCGTCGAGGATACCCCGGTTGCGATATTGCCGGCGGTGAACCCGTCTTTGCCGGGACCGAATTTGTCGCGCTGACGCGTCTCGGTCATGATCCGTTGCATCGTTCAGACCCCCATATGAGCGATGCGCGCTTCCAGCGCCGCAAGTCGCGTCTCGGTAGCGTCGCGCAGGTCATCGAATGCGCCGTCAACATAGCGCTTCGTCGCAACATCGAGCGGATTGATCGGATCGGCACCGATCGTCATTCGGCCAGTGCCGTGCAAGCGGGCGATTTCGACTTCTGCAGAATACCAGGCGAAAAAATCAGTGGTGCCGCGAGTGCTAAACCACATTCCGCCCGACATGATGCCGATCGCGAGTTCAGCAGTACCCGTACCAGGGAACAACACCAGCCGCGTCCCGATCGAGCGCCCATCGGCAATGGGTGGGCCGAGCCCGGCATTAGTTTGCAAAATGCCATTCAAGGTCATGTCGCCAAAGTATTGCATGAGCCCGCCGGTGCCGATCACCATGCGCCCGATCGTCCCGGTCTGATCGGCGATCTCAAAGGCACCATCGGCGCGCGGGCCGATTGACCATGTACGAGTGCCGGTAATGGTAAACCAAGCGCGGGCCGACATGCCCGATGGCACAGTAATTTCAAACGGGTCAGACTGCGCGCCATAGAGCGTGAATTTGCCCGTGCCAGTTAGACCCGCCAGATTGGCGATCGGCACATTCGTTGCCGAGTTGACCGTGCGAAACCACAACGTCGCCGGATTGCCGCCAACGTGCACGCCAAAGGTCGGCACCGCCCCGGTGTTTTCTATTGTTATCCCCGGATTGGCACCGTGGCGAACAGTAACGAAGTTGCCAAAGGTGGTCGCGCTGCTGATCGCAATGTTGTTCCCCTGAATGTCAATCTGATTGACGGCGCCACCTTGCGACCCGAGTTGCAGCCGCGCGCCGTAAAGGCGCAGCGTCTCATATGTCGCGGTAAAACTATTGTCGACCCCTTCGATTGTCGAAAAACCGGGGGCATGGTTGACGCGGATTCCTTGCGTGCCAGCCACGCCAGCGAGGCGAAGCGAGCTTGCGGCGCTTGTTGTACCGCGGGCCTCGAGTTCAGATGCGGCTAAGCGACCGGTTAGGCGCAATCCGGTATTGTCGAGAGTGGCGACCGGGTTGTTCGACGCGGTCGAGAGATACCAGCGGAAAAAGCCGTTGGCGGAAAACCACAAAGTGTTGTTCTCGATCCCCAGCGCATAATCGAACGTGGTGGCGGTGAGCCCATTGAACAGGACGATCCGGGTTCCAGGCGAACGGACAGCAACGGTCGGCGCTCCGATCGGTTCGTTAAACAGGAACAGGGGTCCGGTCAGCGGATTGGTGGGGCCGGCGCTGCGGTGCAACCGGGTGTTTTGCAGCGCCTCAACTTCGTCTTTCGCGTGCTGGAAATTGGTTCGTACAGACAGCGTCGAGGGCCCCGGCGTGCGCCCGTAAATCGGGACCGTAGGATCGATCAAAGACACCATCAGATCAGGTCCCGCCATTGTGTGTAGTAGCCGTCCCAGCCGGTTTCGTTGTCGTCCCATTCGGACAACATGATCGGCGGCAAATAGGCGAACAGGACTTTGGTCTGCGCTGGGGCGAGTGCGAGGATCGCGCATTCGAGCGAGTTGAAGCCCCACGACGCGATAAACTCGGTGCATTGCGAGACAGCGTTGAACCATGTGATCCGCTGCTCTTCATCGTGAACCACGACCATCCAGGCATGCGGCCAGTCGGGTTCCGGATTTAGCAGCGCAGTGCATTCCGACCACACCCGGAAGGGGCGGAATTCGATAATCGAAATCCGCCAGCCGAGCGCGGCGGCGAAATCGATGAATTGTTGCGGTGTGGTGACGGCCCCCGATTGCCGCTTGGCGATGATGTCGCGACGGCGCAGTTCCAGCGAGGGCGCGAGTTCCCCGACGCAAGGGTCCGGGAGCCCGCAGTCGGTTTCCCACATCGCGATCGTCTCGACGGTCGTCCGCGGATCGGCCTCGTTCAGCATCGCGAGGATGCGGCGATAGGCATGGAAATGATTTCCAGTCAGCCCTCTGACGAGACGCGGCTGAACGCCCGCGCGATGGTTGTTCCAGGCGATGCCGGGCGGCAGCATCGCCAGCGCCTGTTCGTCGAAATCTTCCTTGCGCAGCTCGGCCGGCGCGGCGCGGACGTCTTCACTCATCGGGCAAGCGTCGGCGTTGCGACGTATCTCACGGTTCCCAGGATCGGCAGTTCGCCGATCGGGATCGCGACGTCGTCGGCTGGCGCATCGATCTTGTGCGTCCGCACGCCAGAGGCGATCGATACCGCCTCCCAGATCCAGTTGATCGCGATCGTCCCGCCGGGGCGCCCCTCGCGGAGCAGCATGTCCGTCAATTCGTCGATCACCGCGGCCTCGGTCGTTTCGTTGCGCGGGATCAGGTCGCGGATTGTGACATCGAGCAAATGCGCGACCGGCGCATAAACGAAAATCTCGGCAGTGACCGGCCGGCGTGCCTCGATATAGCCGAGCAACGCGGCGGCATCGTCCTGCGTCGGAACACCGCCCGGATAGGTGTTGTCCATCGCAAACCGGACGACGACGGTTCCGAGCCCCTGTTCGCGCGGATACACCCAGGCGCGAGTAACGCCAGGGAATTCGAGGGCCCAGCGGCGATAGTCGAAATCGGCACCGCCCTGCGGCGGACGTTGGATGCGGTCAAGGATGCGCGAGCGCCAAACGTCGACATCCTCTTGATCGGTCCCGCCGCGCATGTCATCCGGTAGACCGGCGCCGGAGATTCCGGTAATCGGGCTAACGGTGATCAGCCGGGTTCCCGCGCTCAGATTGCTGGCGGCCCCCGGTGCCACCGCTTCGATCGGCGCTTCGCGTGTCGTCCCTCCGACCAGGATCCCGTCCGCGGTCGTCCGGACCTCGATCAGCGTTGTTTGATCGCGGAACAGCGAGCGCGCGGGCAATGGTGCTGCACCGATGACATCGGCAATCAAGCGTCCGGTGGCGCGGGTCGCCTCTTTGCGCGGGACGCCCCATTCCGTCGCGTGACGTTCCAGGCCCGATTCGTTGGCGGTCGTGACGTGAATTTGCGTCGCGTAATATTCGATCGCATCCAGCTGTTCGTCCGTCAGTCCGGACGCCATGATCGCCAGCACGTTCAGATTGTTTTGCGCGAGGCGAGCATTTGCGGCGGGCAGATTTGCGTCGATGTCGGCGACCGCCTGCGCGATCAGTTCGGGGAGCGTCAGGCGCGCAAAGTTATTCGGGCCGGGCATCAGATGATCACTCCGGAAACCAGTTCGAGGCCGGCCAGTTGCCCCCAGGCGATCGCAAAGCGCCACCCGATCCGGGTTCCATCAGGCGAGACGATAACGGCAGTCAATTCGAGGCGTCCGGGCGCAGTCCAGACGGCGGACACTTCAGTTGCAGATGCGATTTCCTCGCGGATCATCCAACGCAGCGCTTCGCGGCCATAGGCTTCGGCGCGTAGGCGAGTCTGTTCGGTTTCCTTTTCGCGGGCGAGCAACCAAAGTCGGCTGCCCAGCGGATAGGTCCGGAACGCGTCGCCCCACCATCCGCGGCGGCCGTCCCCATCCGGCGGGACGTCGTCGGGTTCGCAGGTGCGGTCGGTGAACAAGCTGAGCATGACCGCCGTCCCAAGGTCCTGATCCGAGCGCAGGACCCCGGGCGTCACGAGCTCGTAATCGCCGCGGCTGATCTCGGCATTCCACACGGTCGCGATGTCAGGCATCAGGGCGCGCCCGTGATCGAACCGGTCGCGCGGATGTCGCCGTCGACGACAAGATCGCCGTCGATATGGACCCCGTCCGGGGCGATGATCGTCACCGCTTCCTCGACCTCGATTGCCAGCGTCTTCGCTTTGATGGTGATTTCCTCCGTCGCCTCGATCTCGACGTGTCGCTTAGTGGCGATCTTTAGATCGCCGTCTGTCGTCAGGCTCACCCGGACATCCTGATCGTTGTAAAGCACAACCTCGCCCGATTTCAGCCCCTTCGGACGCGATCCGCGGTCGTTGACGGCGAGGACAACCCCGTGATCTCGATTGCCTCCCACGAACGCGACAAGCGCATCGCCGCCGGCTGGCGGATTGGTCGACAGCCCATAGGTCTGGATGCGCTCGACGTCGTCGGCGGTTTCGTCCGCCAGCAGGGCGACCTGCATCGTCTGAATGTCGCCGTCGTCCGACGTTCCCTCGAGCGCGCCGCGGCTGATCATCATGTTGAGGCGGCGGATAAAGGGCGCTAAACGGCGATCCTCGCTCATGGGAAGTCCCCCGGGTGCGGGCGGAAACGCGTCATGATCGGGCCGGGATCGAGCAGCGCATAAAGCCCCCAGATGCGCATCCCAAAACGGCAGTAGATGACCGCAGATCGCGGGATCGGCTGGATCGTCGGCGGCAAAGGATCGGCGAGAGCCCCGCCAAGCCCCGACTGATAGGAGGAACTCCCCTGACCGCTATCATCCATCACCTTCCCCCTTTTGCTCGTGTACGGCCCCCGGAGCGCCCGGCGCGTGCTTAGATCATTGTTTCGCTTCGGTGCGGCGGCGTTCCCCGGCGACATAGTCGGCCCGCACCTGTTCCCAGATAGTCGATCCGCTGCCGCCCTTGCCCTTACCTTTCCCTTTGCCGCCCTTGGCCTTGCCCTTCTTCGTGTCGCTGAGCGAGGCGGGTTCGGGCGTCAGCGCTTCGGGCGGTTGCAGGGTAAGCGTCGTGATCGAACCGCGCGCGCCGAGTTCGTGCGCTGCTTTGATGATCGACATGTCGCGGTCGATTCCAAGCCAGGTGTCTTGCAGGCGGCAGAGGCGATTGACCGGCCATAACAGCCCCGCTTTCGTGTGCCAGCCCTGGACGACGATCTCGGCCTCGCGTCCGGCGCCCCAGCGCTTTTGCATCTCCCATTTGGCGCGTTCCAGCGCTTCGCCGTTGTTCGTCGAGGCCCCTTGGACGATGACCATCGGTCGAAAACGGCGGATCGAGGGATCCTCGACCTGGGCGACGGACTGCGCGGCTTGTTTCGGCCCGACCCCGGCTTTCTTCGCGGCGGGTTGCTGGCCTTTGACGATGTAGACCGAATATCGATCCTTATCGTCCAGCTTGGCGGTCGCGTCCTTGATGTTCTCGCCCTGGATCAGGTCGGTATCGCAATAGTCCTGCGAGACGCGCGTCACCAACAGCGTCCCGTCGGGCTCCTCATAGGCGAGGCATTGCCGCAGCTTGCATATCCGCGAGATGCTTTCCCACCCGGCCTCGCCCTGCTGGCGTTTGAAATCCAGCGGCGGCGACAGGTCCGCCTCGATCCGGACCTCGATCCCAAAGACGGCGGCTATCTGCGTAATGATCGTCCCGGCCGGCGTCTGTTTCCATTCGGTCGCGGCACCTTCCGGCGAACAGTCGCAAAGATCGCTGACCAGGCCGCGCCCGCTGATCTCGATTTGATGCTGTTCCGCGCCATAGGCCGGCGAAATCGAGTCAACCCAGCCGACAACGACAGGTTTGTCGCCGACGGTTCCGCGGATTGCATCTCCGGGCGCGAAGTCCCACAGAGCTTCCATTCCCGGCCAGTCGCGCGTGCCGATGACGCCCCACTGGATCGTCGCTTGATTGGCGGCACGTTCAATGCGGACGCGCAACCATCCGCCATAGTCGCGTCCGCGCAGGGTCAAAGTTAAATTTGGCGTCGGCGATGCCATCGTCTAAAACTGCCGTTGGCTTGGCACGGCAACGCTTGACGGGGCTGGATACGGCGTGGCTCGGATCGGCATGGCAGGCGTGGCGTGGTACGGCGGCGCTGGGCGTGGCGAGATACGGCATGGCATGGCAGGCGCGGCGGTCACGTCAAGGCCGGCGCCAATAGGATCAGCGGCATAAAGGACGGATGCGCGACCGGGTTCGCGTCGGCGAGCGTCGCGGCCTCGCGGGCGTCCTGATAGATGCGATGCGCGGCGACATGCACCGGCAGTGTGATCGCGGTCGTAAACACCGCCAGTTCGTTCACCGGACCGATGCGATCCGTCAGCAGATTGACGGCGGCAGTCAGGACGGCGCGCAGGCCGCGGACGACAGCACCGTCGTCGGCGATCGAGGCAGCGTCGATGACCGGCGCAAACATCAGCGTGAACGCGTCGCGCAGCTGGGTTGCGCGCTGCGGCGACAGCGGCGCGAATTGCAGGATGCGGGTCGCAGCGGCGAGCACCGCGGAACGGCGCACGAGCGCAATCTGCGCGGTGCGGTTCGCGACCTGGCGCCGGCGCGTCGGCGTGTATCCGCCCAACCGGGTCCGCGGGATCGGCGACAGCGACGTGTCCCATAGCGACAGCGCGGTCATCGTGGCGACCGCCGCGTCGTCCTCGACCAAAATTCGACAGGCGATCGTCGCGATGTAGCGCTCGACCGCGATCGCGACGTCGGTCGGGTCCTGGCGAACAAAGGACGGCGAGAACCGCGCGGTGATCTCGCGCAGCGGGGCGACGCTGTCGGGTTCGACCTCCGAGCGGTCCAGCTGGCGGTCGATTTCATAAATCAGCTGCAACCAGATTTCGGTCGCATCGTCGGCGACGAAGTTTGGATAACCCCGGACGCGCCAGCCGGCGGCAAAGGATTGCGTCACGGGTCCCATGCCTGCCCCAGATAACCCCGGACGCACCAGCCGGCGGCAAAGGATTGCGTCACGGGTCCCATGCCTGCCCCAGATAACCCCGGACGCGCCAGCCGGCGGCAAAGGATTGCGTCACGGGTCCCATGCCTGCCCTAGAGAGCTTTCCAGCTGGCGCTGCTGATTGGGTTGCGAGGACGGATACTGGAATTCGGTCGTCTCGACAAATTCGAGGGCGAAATTCGCGATCCGCAGGTTTGCGCCTTCGCTCAATTCGTATTTGTCGACAAGGACCTTGTGTTCCCCAAGGTAGGGATGCCGCAGCTGTCCGGGCCCGGCCGCCTCGAGCGCATCGAGCAACGCGTCGCGCTGCGTTTCCCAGGCGTCGCCGATGACGTGCGCTTCGAATTTGTAGCGGCGGCCGCGGCGGCCCAAATCTTCGGCGAGCGGTTCGTCGCGCAGCGGATATTCGTGGAATTCGTGGCGGCGTCCGCCCGACAGGTCGTAGCCTCCGAGACGGAACGGCACGTCGCGGAAATACCCGATCCGCGACCGCACGCCCCCGGCACCGGCAAACGACTGCATCGGTTAGCGTCCCCCCTCAGTAGCTCGCGGCGGCGGCGGCGGACCCCGCATAATCAGTCGCGAGATTGACGTCCATATTGCCCCCAGACTGGACGGACGCGCGCATCCCGGCCGGCGCGTTGGCAAAGCGCACGTCCATCCCGGCGTGAACCTCTTGTGTCCCGCCTGCAGCTGCGGCGACGGCAGGCATTTGCGGCATGACCGCGGGTCCGGTCGGGGCGCCGGCAGGCGCTGCCCCGCCACCGCCGCCGAGCCAGCCCGGCAGCGAGGAAAAGAACCCACCGATCTTCCCAACGGCATTCGACAGGAACGCGGTCAGCTGGTTCCATTTCTGCATGATCCAGTCGATCGGCCCGGTCAGAAAGCGCCTCAAATCGTCCGGGATCGAGGACAGTGGCGACGTGAAATCCGGGGCCCAGCTTTTGACCCATCCGGATATTCCGCTGAACCCGCTTTTGACGGGCGTCCAGACGTCCGCTTGGAAGCGATCGCTGAGCCCGCCCCAGGCGGTCGCGATGTCGTCCGATTTGAATTCCGGAAGCCAGCCCTTCACCCAGGTCCCGAGATCGCTGAACGTCGATTTGACGGGTGTCCAGACGTTCGATTGAAAGCGCTCACTGAGCCCGCCCCAGGCGGTCGTGATGTCGTCCGATTTGAATTCTGGGAGCCAGCTTTTGAACCAGGTTCCGAGATCGCGGAAGGTGCCCTCGACCTGCGGCCACAAGTCCGTCGAGAACCATGCGGGCATGTCGCCCCATTCCTGTTCGATCGGTGCCCAATCGAAATCGCCGAACCAGCTGCCCAACCAGGACGAGGCGGCATTGAAGCCACCCTTGACCTCGGCCCAGACATTGTCGAATTCGTCGCCGATCCCAGATCCGGCGTCGGCGATGTTGCTGGCGACCAAGCCAACGCCCCACCGCGTGCTGTCGGCGAGCTCGCCCCAGATCGCGCCGGCGTTCGACGTGATCCCCTCCCAGACCTCCCCCCACGATTTGGGCGCGTCTGCGGCGGCCTCTTTGATGTTGGCGGCGACAAGGTTCGCGCCCTTGGTGATCGTGGCGCCGGCGTCGTCCCAGGCTTTCGCGATCGTCTCGCGTTCCTGATAGATCGAATAACCGAGGAAACCCATCGCGAGCGCGATCGCGATGATCGCCGCCCCGACCGGGTTCGCCAGCAGCGCGACCCACAGTCCCTTGAACGCGGCGGCGATCCCAAATAGCGCCGTGATGACTTTGGGCGCGACAAGTCCGGTAAACACCAGCAGGACCGCGTTGCCCTCGCCGATCGTCGCGCTGAGCGTCTTCCAGGCGGGTCCGAGCACGGATTTGACGATCGGGACGACGCGGTTTTTGATGATCTCGTAAAACGCTTTCAGCCCCTCGCCCAGGCCGCGCACGGCGGGCGTGATCGTGTCGGCGAGCCATTTCCGGTTCGCGGTCAGCCATCCGTCCATCCCTTTCGCCGCTCCGTCCATTCCAGGCAGCAATTCTTTGAGGATCGAAAAGGCGAGCGCTTTTCCGTGTTGTTTCATCTTCGTCATCGTGTCGCCGAAGCCCTTGGCGGCTTTCGCAGTGTCGTCGTCCATCACCGCGGCGTCTTTGCCAAGTTCGCGAATGCCGCCGCTGCCCTCCTCCAGGAACGCGATCATTTCCGCGGCGGATTTACCCAGCAGCTTTTCAGCGAGTGCTGCTTTCAGGACGGGATCGCGCATCTTTGCGACAGCGTCGGAAATCCGATTGAAAATCTGCTCCGCGCTCATGTTGCGCAGGTCCGCGGCGCGCAGTCCGATCGATCCAAAGGCGGCGACCAATTGCTTGTTGCCGCTGCGGCCCCCGGCGATCGCCTTGTTCAGTTTGACGATCGAGCTATTGAACGATCCGGTGTCGACGCCGCTTTGTTCGGCGGCATATCCGTAACGCTGCAAACTTTCGATCGACCAGCCGGTCTGGCGGTTCAGCTTAACGAGTTCGCCACCGAGCCCGATCGACGACGCGGTCAGTGAGACGATCCCGACCCCAGCCCCGATCGTCGCCAGGCGGGCAAAGGGCGAGATCGTCGAGGCGACGGCATTGCGCAGGTTCCCGAACGATCGGCCGACATTGGCGGCTGCGGCCCCGATCTTGTCGAGGCCGGCGGATCGCGCGATCGCAGCGGGTGCCGCGGCCAGGGCGCGCATCTTCGCGGTCGCCTCGCCAATACCCCGGTTGATGTTTTTGATCGGCGCGGTAAAGCGATCCGTCAGCGATGCTATGACCCGGAACCCAGGATCGCGCCCGCGCGCCATCGATCAGAACCGCCCGCGCCGTGCGTTGCGCAGTTCGACGCGGCTGATGTGGTTCAGCCGTCGAAGCCAAAACAGGATCGCGTCCAGGTCCATCGCATCTAATTCCGAGGGCTGGAATCCGAAACGATACGCAAGCCATCCGAGGACTTCGACGGCGTCCGAGGGACCTTCGACATGACCTCGGACAACAGGTCGTTAAGCGCATCGAGATCGGGCCACAGCATTTCGTCGAAAACCCCGATCGGCACCCCGGACAGCTTCGACAGCATCGCGAATTGCTTGTCCGTGTCGGTCACATATTCGGCGATCTCGCGGATTTCGCGGCCCCGCGGCGTGCGCAATCTGATCTCGGTATAGGTTTGCCCGTCGAAGGTGACGGGATCGGCGAGGACGAGCGACGCGGTGCGTTCCGGCATCGGTTCAACTCCGGTAGCATTCATGGCCTTCAAAGCGGACCGTCACGGTTCCCTCGAGCGCGTCGAGTTCGCTGTCCGCCGCTTTCCAGGCATTGCGCAATGTCCAGGTTTCGCCATTGCCGAGCGAAGCGGTGATCGTCGAATTGACGATTTGATCCAGTTCCTCGATCGAGAAAAACTGCGGCCGGTTCGAAATCTCGGCCTCGATGTAAGGGACATGGTTCGCGGCGGTGTAACCATGCACCCCGTCAGGCCCGCCGACGCCCGTGCGGGTCCAAAGGTTAGGGCTGATCGTCAGGGTTCCGCGGACGGACAGTTGGCGTCCGTCGACCTTGATCGAGCCCACACCGCCAATATGATTCGGGTCGGCCATTGTCTTGTCCTCTCACGCCCAAGCGAGTAAAAAGCCCTCGGTGTACGTGAGAAGTCGGAAATTTGGGGTCCGGTTCGGCCGGACCCCTTTTTTTGCGCCAGTACTCCCGGTTATGCCGCTTCGACGGATATCGTCCGCAACTTGAACTGCGTCAGGGCGGCGAAAATTCTCAGTTGATTGACAAGGTCCGGCGGCAATAGCGCATCGACCCGGTTCGGGTCCTGCGCGTTGCGCTCGATGATCAGGTTCGCTTTGAACGCAGTCATGTTTTCCATGATCCCGGCGACCTCGAGTTCGCCATAGGCGGCGATCATCTCTGAGCGGATGATCGCGGGCGTCACAATCGCCTGGCCGGCGCCAAAGCGTGTGTCGTCATTGGCGAGCTTGTGGCGCGGGAATTTCGTCAGGATGCGCTGGCGCATGAACCGGTTGAAGTAGGCCAGCGTGAACAGCGTTTCGACGTCGAGATAGCTGTTATCCGGTGCGCCCCAGACGTTGCGCTGATAGGTCGTGATCGAACGATCGATCCGGATCACGCCGCCGGCGTCGACATAGGTGCAGGCGATCCCGTCGAAGTACAGCGTTTGGCGATCGAGGATGTCGAAGCGGCGTTCGGCCGGCGGCGGCAGGATCCCGAGCAATGGCAGGCTCTGCACCGGGCGGGCGGGATCAACCACCAGCGATCCGGCGCATTGCCCGGTCCAGGCGGCGGAAATCTCGCAGGGCGGGGCCGGGCATTCGTCCATCCCACCGACGGTCACATGCTGATCGTTGCGCGTGTTGCCAAAGGTTGCGAGCGCGGCAAAGGTCGCATCGCGATAGGCAAAGGCGTGCCCATACAGCTGGGCCTGCCAGGACCAGCGTCCGGTAATGTCGTTAAAGAGTTCGGACAACGCATCGAGCGACCCGGCGTCCGACCACGGACACGAAATGTAGTCGAACAGTTCGTCGCCCAGGTTGCTGAGCAGAGTGTCGAGGTTTGGGACCCCGTTCGCCCCGGTCATCGGGAAGGCTGTCACGGTCAGACCGGCCGGGATGATCTCGCCATAGGCGGGCCCGCGATAGGCAACGGCGAGGCTAAGTTCTCCGGCGACCCCCGGATTGATCGAAGTCACGACCGCGCGCGGATTGGCACTGCCGGCGGCTCCCTGTTGCAGCGAGGCGCCGGTGGCGGCAGTCAAAAACAGCAACCCGGAAATATCGGTCCCATCCGCGGGCGGCCCGGCGAAATCGAGGGTCGCGGCCTCACCCGTCGCCGTCGTCGACAGGCTAAAATGACCCGTCGTACCGGCATTCCAGGCAAACGTTATTCCCGGCGCAAGCGCGGCCTGGATCAGCGCGGCGCAGGCGGCAAGCGTCGCGGCTCCGGCGAAATCGATCTCCCCGGTATCACGCGAGGCACCGCTGACCGACACGGCGAAAGCACCGTCGGAGATCGCCTGCAGCGCAGACAACAATGTGCCCTGGCCGGCAGTGAGGAACGACCCCGATCTCAGGGTCGCCGCGGTCGGGATGGCGGGACCGCCCCCGGCGGTCGCGGTCGCGGTCGCACCGATCGCGGGGTCGGTATTGATCGCCTCGACCATCGCCTCGACGACATCCTCGTCGCTCATTCCCGCAGAGACATAGACCCGGATCAGGCGGCCCCCAATGTAGAGCGGGATCGTTCCGCCCTGCATCGCGTCACCACCAACCTCGAAGCGTCCGACCCCCGCGGTGTATCCGGTTTCGGGCGCGGCGATGATCCACAGCGGGACGGATTGATTGTTGCGGAAATACGCCCCGGCGGCGCGCGCGAGCGCAGACCCGACCCCGCATTGCCCGTCGGCGTCGAAGGGGCTGCGGATGCGCGTCAGGCGGTTGACCTCAAGCGGACCGCGCGTCGGATCGTGCGTCCCAAGCAGCAACGCATAGGTGATTTCCTGATAGGATGCGGCCTGCGACGGGTCGATCTCGAAATAGGCGAGCGGGACACGCAGGTTCCCCGGAATGTTGTTGAAACTGATCGCCATCGGTCATTCCCCCTTTTTCGGTGGCGGAGTGATCCGCTCACAGTCGCCGGTCGCGATCCGGCGCTCGTAGTAAATCCGGTGGCGTCTGATTTCCTGCCCTTCCGGACGCAGCGGCTGCCCGGTCGTCGGGTCGCGCACCAGATAGCCCTCGCGCGGTCGGACAAAGAGACGCGGCCCATCTTCGCGCAGTGGCGCGCCGCGTTCCGGGCGCAATGGATGAAATGTCATTTCGGCTTGTCCTCTGGTTTGCGCGGTAGCTGTCCTGGCGCAGGCGGTGGCGGGATCGTGTCGAGATTGTCGAGGGTAAAGCGCGCCTCGATGCGCCCTTCCGGCCCGGTTGCCCACGGCGGCGGCCCCGCACGCGAGGCGGCATATTCCTGGTATTCTTCGGAAGGCGGCAATCCGGGATCGTGCGGGTCGATCGCGTCGACGATCGCGTTGATGCCCTTGAACGCGGGCAACGGATCGAATTGTTCCTCAGTCTCGCCATCGCATTCGTCGATTTGCGTCCGCGTCATGAAGGTGAACCGCCAGATCGTGACGTCGCGGCTGATCCCGATACAGCTGGAACCGCCATAAGAAAAGAGCGTGTACCCTGTCGTCGGACTCCAGTTGAATATCGCTTTAAAGATGGCGCGGCGGATCGCGGGGATCGTCATTGCTGGCGCTTGGCCGCGGATTTCTTCGTGCGCGGCAAGCTTGACCAGGATCGCCCAGGTTTCCGTCACCCATTGCACGTTCTCGTTAATCGCGTCGGAGGGGGCGGCGCTATCGCCGATATAGGCGACATAAGCGCAAGGCGGTTGCATGTTGGCATATTCGGCGACGCGGGTTTCATCGGCGACCCCGGCGACGCGATCGGCAAAGAAAGTGCGCGCGGGCGTTGACCGGCGCAGCTTGCCGATCAGGTCCGACATGTCGAGGCGGCCGGCCATCAGTGCGGCCCCAGGTAGAGGGCGAGGGCGAGGCCGAGGCCGAGCACCCCGACGATCAAGACAGCGACGATCGGATAGAAGACTCGGCGCGGCACGACGTCCGCGCCCTTTCGGATCGTATAGATCAGCGGGCCGTGCGGCTTATCCATCATCCGATCTCGACGGCGGACGGCGGCTGTCCGGGCGAGCCCACGGTCGCGGTGATCCCCTTGCCGATCGCGTCGCGGTAAAGCCCAATGATGACGCTTTGCTTGCCGGCGAACGCGGGCTGAACGAGCGGACGGACGTCCATTCGGCGCGTCCCCAATTCGAGAAAATGCCCATGCGTGGCGGCGGTCCCGGCGACCATCGCGTAACCCCTGGCGGACGCGCGGCCATAGACCGAGCGCCACAATGCCCCGGTGCGGCGTCCTGGCGGCGATCCTGGCGGCGACACCCCGCGGCCGCCACCGCGCTTGCGGATTTCGGCGCGCATCTGCTGTCCGCCCTTGCGCGACGCGGCGCGCACCGCTTTGCGGTCGAATTGGACATAGGAAACATCGATTTTGACGGACAGCTGCATCCGTCCTACCCCTGGATCACAAAGCCAAAGATGCGCCAGCCGATGATAAAGAGCAGTATCCACAACAGGATGTGGCCGCCAAACGGCGCGTAATTCGTTGGGAGGTTCGGCCGCCACTGCCAGAACCCAAATACCAGCCACAGGATCATCAAGACCCAGAACAGCAGACCGAGCGGCATTGTTAGAAATCCTCCGGGATCGGCGCGACGGGGAGCAGCGCAGGCGGCCGGGCGACCATCGAGGCGTCGCCATAGAGTTCGCAGTCGACGCGGACGAAGCGGCGCGCATCGTCCTTTTGCACTCGCAGGATGCGGAAACGCTGTCCGGCGACGACGATGTGATGTTCGTGCGTCAGGTCCTCGCGATAGCGCATCGTCAGGACATGCGTCGGACGCTCCGCGGTCGCGAACCCGCCGGACCACAACACGTCGCCGGCAGTCGCGACGATCGAGCACCAGGCCGAGGCGATGTCGACATACCCCGGCAGGGACTGTTCCTCGTCCACCGGGACGTCGCGCCACAGCTGGATCAGCGCGAGGTTGCGGAAGGTGCCGATAGCAGGCGATTTTGGCAGCGGCATCAGGGCGGGTTCCCAAAGCGGCGCGGCCACGGAACAGACATCCCGCGGTCGCGCAGCGCGACATAGAACGCGCGGACCATCATCGCTGCGGTCGCGTCCGGATGATGATCGGCGATTTCCAGGACAATCCCCCAGGCGTTCGCCCATGCGTCCAATTCGACGCGCGCTTTGACCAGATCAGGGATCGAGCGGTTGAATTCATCCCAGACGGACTCGGTTTGCGGCTGTTCCGCCATCAGGCAAACCCCGCTTCGCGGTAGGGCATGATCAGGTTCTCCCAGCCCAATTCGAGGATTGGCGTCAGATTGTATTGTGACAGCGATTCACGGTTTTCGTAGCCGGTCGCGATCGCCGTCAGCAGCGCCTGTTTGATCGAGGGCGGCACGTCTTTGGGATCCTCGTATCCGCAGCGCAGCGCGATCGCGATGTCCTGGCGCCCGGCCCCGCCGGGCCAAAAATGGCCCTCGGCAGGGTAGAGGATGCCGGGCAACACGTCGCTCGCCGTGATCAGGAAATCCGCGGGATCGAAACCAGGGTCCGGCATGCTGATATCGGTGATCTCGACAAGCGGCGGATAGGGCAGTTCCAGCGCGACCCCCGGCGGCGGCCAGCAATTCAGCGTCAACCGCCATTCCTGATCCATCACCGCGATCGAGGCATAGCGTTCCAGGTGTCCGACCATCGCCGCCTGCAGACGATCGAGCAGCTCCTTTTCGGGTCCGGTTTCCGATCCTGGCGCAAGTCGCAGATGCAGGACGATTTCCGCGGGTGTCAGCGGCGACAGCGTCGGCGCGCGGGTCCGGCGCGCGCGGCCCTGCAATTCAGCGCGCGTGTAGCGCCAGCGCTCGATCCAGGTCATGCCGCCGCGTCCCCTCCTCCTGAAAGGAACAATTCCCAATCCGGATTGCTGGCGCTAGGGACGTTGTTGGTTCGAACCAGCGCGATCCACAGACTGCCAAGATGACGGACGATGTCGCGGTCGTCATAGGTCGCACCCGTGGCATAGGCCCCGCGGAAGCGGAACGGCGAAACCTCGATCGGGTCGGAGAGTTCGTCGTCGTCATAGACTAATTGCACGAAACCGGCGCCAAGCCCGCGCACGGCACGGATGCCACGTCCGGGGCGACCCTGCACCCCGCGCTGTCCGGGTTCTCCCTGCGGCCCTGGCGCGCCCTGCGGCCCCACATCGCCACACATTCCAGTCTCGCCGCGTTCGCCGGTCGGACCTTGGAACCCCCGCTCGCCGCGTGCAGAGACAAGGTCCCATCCGTCGTCGCCGTATCCTGGCGCGTGCGGCGGCCGATCCTGGCGGGCGCGGAACGTCGCGCCCTCGAATTCGACCTCGTCCCCCTGCGCATAGCGTTCGTCGGGTTCGTAGGGTCCGCGGTGGTGCGGCATCGGCAGGCGAACCGGGAGATCGATCCAGTTCCCCGACGTCAGGACGACGCGGAACCCATAGTGACGCGGGTCCGCGGTTTGTTGATAGGCGAGCACGTTCCGGATGCCGTCAACCAGCAGCTGCCATTCCCCGGTGCGTCCTGGCGGTTTGACGGCGGTCGGTTGCGTCGCCTGCCAGACCCCGCCATCGTGGACGGTGACAGCACCCTTTTCGTAGATCGCCCCTTCGCGCCAGACGCGCGCGATCTCGACGATCTCGACGGGTTCGGTCGGCGCCGGCGACGCGAGCCCGATCAGGCGGCCATTCTGCTGTTGCGACGGCCCCAGACGTTGCGCGAGAGCGTCGGCGAGAGCGTCGGCGACAGCGGTGAGATCATCATCCATCAGCGTGGGCCCAGATCAGCGATCAGAATTTGCGAGCGGTTGGCCCCGGTCCCGATGGTGCTGGTTCCAGGGGGCAGTGAAGCGTCACTGAACCCCGCAATCTCGACGGCGATTATCGGGTCGCTGCCGACGACATCGGCGTAAAGATCAAATGTCGCGGTCTGGTTTGCAGCATACATGAAGACACGGCGCTCAACTTGCTCCATAGGCGATATCAGCCGTGCGCCGAGATACCAGATTTGTCCCGTTGTCGTGACGACACTGACTGAAACACTGATCAGCAGGCGCGAATTGCCGGTGCGCGGTAGCCGGAAATAATCCGCCCACAATTGCAGCCATTGTCCATTTACCGTCAGAGGAATAGACGCGAGGTTGTCGATCTTGACCGAGTTCGCGAGCCTGTCGGTCTCGTCCAGCAGCCGGAGGCGCAGGCCCGAACTCGCGTGCTCGGAGAAAATGTGATCGGTGTTCGCCGGCCGGCGCAATACCAGACCATTTCCTGTACCCGACTGGCTGTAAATGACGGCGCCGATGCCGCCCGGCGGCAGCGGATCGCGCCAGATCAGCCCGGCAGTCGGACCAAGGTAGATCGACCCCTCCATGTCATTGTCGCCGCTGACTCGCAGATAGCGCTCGTCGCCGAGCGTCTGATCGATGATCGGCCGCTGATTACTGCCATCCGTGTCTCTGACAGCAATAGGGTAGTTGCCCGCGCCCTTCGTGATAATGAGCGAATTAGCCGGCTCACTCCAATGAATGCGAGCTTGCCGCACGCCAAAGCTCACGCCGGCGTCAACCTGCGGCCCGGTGGTCCCGATCATGTAGATTTCGCCGGTCATCTGGCCGCCGGCGAGCGGCAGATAATTACCGCCGCCCGCGACCGCATCGACATAGGCTCGGGTTGCGGCATCGGTCGCAGCGGTCGGCGTCGCCAGCGAGGTGATCTTGCGACCGCTCATATTGATATCGACTTGCGGCAATATCGAGCTCGGCGTCCACGCCTCGACCAGCGTGCCACCGACCATAAATTGCACCATGTTCGGTAGGCCGAGAAATCCGTTGCTGTTATTGCCCAGCATCAGCCCCGGCGATCCCGCGGTTCCGGTGATCGCCATCAGCGACCCGGTCATCACCCCGAAATCTTTGCGCACATAGGCGAGATCGCCGAGCAGCTGGGTTAGGACTTCACTGCGGTTCGATCCGTTCTCGTTTTCAATAAAGACGCTCTGCCCGGCATCGCCGCGGCGCAGCACCAGAGCGTTGTCCCAGTAAATCTGCGAGCCGCGAATGCTGAACCTGATCGGCGGCTGATTTGGCATGTCGGGACCATCGACCGACAGCATCATAAGCTCGCCGGTCAGCGTTCCGCCGGTCAATGGCAGGAAATTGCCGCCGCCGCCCAGCGAGTCGACATAGCTTTTACTCGCGGCATCTCCGGGATCGGACGGCAGGTTGAGGTTAGTGATCCGGCGGCCGGACATGCTGAGGTCGACCCCGACGATCGCCCCGGTTCGGGCGAACAGCATCACCCCCACGCCCTCATGCGTGGCGATCAGTCCTTGCGCTGGCGCCCGATAAAGGCCGGTGCTGCTTTCTCCCACGCCGATCCCGACGTCGAGGGGTCCCCCGTCGGGCACTGTCAAGGGTCCGGTTAGCGTCCCGCCAATCAGCCGCAGATAGCGCGCATCGAGGGTCGGCAGGTCCGGCGGCTGATCGCGATCGCCGCCGCCGCTGATCCCGACCTCCGGACTGACCAGGAATAGCGTCCAGTTCGGATTGTTGGCGTGCGGCACCGACTCGGTATCTTCGGCAGCGATCCATAGCGCGAACCCCAGGCGGACGATGTCGCCGCGGCGATACGATTCACCGGTGCGGTACAGTCCGACGTAGCGCATGATCGCCACGTCAATCGGGTCGGACAGCGATCCATCGTCGAGGACGACGCGAATAAGCCCCGGCTGATCCGGCAGTCCCTCGACGCGGGCAATCCCAAATCCGCGCGGCCCGCGCTCCCCAGGCAGCCCGTCCTGTCCGGCGCGTCCTGGAACACCCGGTTCGCCCTGCGGTCCCAAATCCCCCTGCTCGCCCTTGGGGCCGCGTTCTCCGGTGATGCCCTGTCGTCCGCGCGCGGCGATGATGGTCCAGCCCTCGCCCCCGGGTGGCTCGACAGGCGCCTCGATCAGCGCGCGGAACGTCGCGCCGTTGTGCTCGACCTCGTCCCCCGCCCAGTAATGCACCCCGGCGCGGTATTGTCCGCGGTGCACCGGCAGGGCGAGGCGATAGCGCAGGTCCCGCGATCGCCCCCCGGTGAACCCGATCAAGAGGCCGAAAGCGCGCGGATCGTCCGGGTCCTGATAGCTTTGGACAAAGCGGATGCCGTTCGTCAGCAGCACCCATTCGGCGGTCTCGATGTCCGGGCGCGAGGCTGTCCGCAGGCGCGCCTGCCAGATCCCGCCTTCGTGAAAAACAACGGTCCCCTGTTCGTGGATATGCCCCGGTTCCCATTCGCGCGCGAGCGTCGTGAAACTGACGCGCGGCCCGTCCGCGGTGCTGATCAGACGCGCGGCGACTTCATCGGCAAGGCGCGTGAGATCGAGGGATGTGTCGTCCGGCATCAGCGCACCAAATCTGCGGCGGTATCGCGGGCGGCGGCGAGGGCGGCGTCCTCGTGCGGTTTGTCGAGGGCATGCCGCCATCCAAAATAGATCAATCCGAGTGCCTCCCCGCGCGGCGATCGGATCGCGACGATGCAGGCGCGAACCATTCCGTCCGCGGCGAAGCGTTGCAGCAACAGCGACGGCTTACTCGCGGGGTCGCCGCACAGCCCGAGCCCGTGCAACAGGGTGACAACACCTTTCGAATCGCTGGTGTCGAGGATCAGCGGCAGGCGGCGCGGCGAGGGTATCCAGGCGGCCCCACCGCGTTGCTGCGCGGTAACAAACGTCTGTGCGTTGTGTCCGAAATCGACCGTCCAAACGGTGTCGAGATCAGCCCCGGTCTGATGCAGCAATTCCGTCAGCTCCGCGGGCATGCGCGCGAGATCGAGCCCGGCGCGCGCGGGCGGCGGCTGGAAAAACAGGCGATCGCGTTCCTGCCACAATGCCCAGCCCACCCCGATCAGGATGATCAGCAGGACGACGACCGCGGCTTTCCACGGCACGGTCATAAACGCAAAGACGCGGTCGAGGACGCCCTGAACGAGCCCCGCGGGTCCGGCCGGCGGCGGCACGGTCATGATGTCCGGCCGAGCAATGCGGCGTCGAGGCGGTCGACGCGGGCGGTAAGATCGGCAAGACCGGGCGCGTCCTGGCCGGCGGGCCCGACTTCACCGCGTTCGCCCTGCTGTCCTGGCGGGCCTTGCGGTCCCATCCGTCCGCGGCCGCCACGCCGCGCGACAAGTTTCCATTCCTCCGACGTCCCCGGCACCGTCGAGGCTTGCGGCACGATGCAGCGCCAGCTGCTGTCGTCGAAGGCGACCTCGTCCCCCAGCTGATAGACGCCATCCGACTGATAGGCCCCGCGGTGCATCGGGATCGGCAAGTCGAGGATGAATTCGCGGCGCAGGCCGTCCGATTGCACAAAGGCGATGATATGACGGCGGCGATCGGCGGGATCGAGTTCGACCTCGAGCAGCGCGAGCCCATCGGCGAGACAGCGCCAGGCGGCGGCATCGGGGCCGGGTTCCTCGGCAGTTCGATTGATCGCCTGCCATGTTCCGGACAGATGCGTCACGATTTCGCCCGGTTCATAGACTCGTCCGACCCAGGCCGCGGCGATCGACAGGAACGCGTCGCGCCCATCGCGCGGCTTCGGGAGCAACGCCAGCTGCGCGGTCAGCCGATCGGGGATCGAATGCGTCTGCGCGGCGACGGTCGCGGCCAGCTGGCGCACCGCGTCGGCGCTATCGCGGATCGCATCCTCGGCGCGGCGGCGTTCGGTGTCGATCAGTCGCGCGAGATGCATCGCGGCTTGTTGCATCTGTCCGCCGATGCGTTCGGCAAAGATCGCTTCCAGGCTATCGAGACGCGCGTCGAAATCCGCGCGCAGCTGGCGCAGGACGGGCGAGATCGCCCGCATGACCGCGGCGACGGCCGGATCACGCGGCAGGTCGCGACCGCCGTCCATAGATCAGTTTTTGTTCGGGTTCGCCGCTCTCGACCAGGGCGAGATGCGGACGGCGGCGACGGCGCGGCTGATCATCGCGAAAAACCTCGCTCATCAGTTCGTCCGACAGGGCGGCGACGTCGATCTCGACGGCGGCCGGCGCTGGCGCGGGCAATGCCGCAGTTGTCGGCGGCGCCGGCGGGATTGGTTGCGGTGCTGCGGATTTCGCCTCGAGGATCGTTAAAGGCGTCATCTGCGCCTGCATGTAGACGGTATCGCCGCCCTCGATCGGGTTCAGCCCCTCGGATTTCCGCGCTTCGTTGGGCGTGCGGATCCCGCCTTGGACGGATTTCGCCAACGAATCGATGCGCTGCACCATCTCAGTCCGGAACAGCGCGTCCGTGTCGAATTCGAGCCATTCCTGGCGCGGGTTCATTCCAAAAAACCAGGTAAAGCGGTCCTCCAGCGATTCCATGTGCGCGGCCAGGCACTGCGAGTGGTAAATCCGCGTCAGCTGTTCGGTCGACGAATAGGAAACCTTCGTGTAGTCGCCCAGCTTGAACAGCGGCAGCTGATAGACGCGGGCGACGTCCTCGACGGTATAGCGCAGCTGTTCGATCAGCTGCGCGTCGACCGACGTCATCGTCAGCGGTTTCCATTCGAGGCCCTGCTCCAGGACGGCGACCTCGCCGGCATTCTCGGGTCCTTTGTAAACGGAATTCCAACGATCCTTAATCGCTTGCGCTTGATCGGCATTGAGGCGCCCGGCGGTTTGCAGCACCCCCGAGGGACGCGACATCGAGTTAAAGAACCGTTCCGACTGGCGCAGGATCGCCATTCCGGCGGAACAGGACAGCGCGGCGGACACAAGCGGCGTCACCCCGAAAATCGGGTCGTTTAACGTCATCATCCGATGATGGAAGCATTCGCGCGTCGTCAGCATCCGGGCCGAGTTAATGCCGCCGAGCGGGTTCGCCCCAACCTCATAAAAAACCTCGGTTCCGGCGCGGTACGGCCAGACACTGTCCGGCCACAAATTGTGCAGTTCGTCGACCTCATAACGGCGATTGCGGATCGCATAGGCGTAGCCATTGCCGCGGTACAGCTGCGCGGCGACCAGCTGTTTCATAAAGTCGAAGCGGGTCTGATACCCGTTCGGCTCTTCGAGAACGCGCAGCGCTGCGGAATTCTCGACCTCGAGGACCTCGCCGGCCTCGCGGCGGAAATGGCGCATCGGCAGGCGCGCGATGTCGTTGGAAATCCCGTCGATCGCGGTGAACACCGCGGGGAACGTCAACAGCGGCGGCATCGAGGACGGCGACGGATATCCGCGCTGAAACCAATCCGGCCCCCAATGGCCCACCGGCATTGCGGGAAACCATGCGCTGCGCGTGATCCAGCGGGCGATCCGGGCGAGCCCGCGGGCGACGCCGCGGGTGACGACGTTCATCGCGGGCGGACGGGCGGACGCGTCGGGGCGTTGTGCGTCGTCATCGGCCCGGCCGCCGGCGGCTGGCGGGACGGAACATGGCCGGCGCCGGCGTGATCGCGCAGAGTGTCGCGCGCATGCGGGTCGGGTCGGGGATCCTCGGGTCCGGGTTCTCCGGGTCCGGGTTCTCCGGGTTCTCCGGGTTCTCCGGGGCCGGGCTGCGCAGGCGGTTCGGGCGCGGGTCCGACCAGTGCGATTTCGCCATATTCGGCAAAAGCGATGATCTCCGGATCGGCATCGTCTGCATCAAAGCCGTCCCGCGGCCCGTAGAGCGTCCCCTGATAGCGGATCGGGTAAAAGACGCGATAGGACTGTTGAGCCATCAAAACCCCCTCAGACGCGATGGGAGGCGACCCAGGGCCGCCCCCCGGCGCAAAACGCACTATTCGTCAGTCAATGCCCAAGCCACGGCGACGTCGTGGCGGCGAGCCCAGGTGTGCGACATCCGCAGACGCATAAAGATCATGTCATTTTGGAAGGCGGACCAGTACGGCGGCGACTGGGTGCCGGAGAGCGGCGGCCCTGGCGGAACCGGCTGGACGACGTCATCGGCCAGCTGGATCGTCGCGTCCTGTGAAGCGTCGATCATCGCGCCCATGTCGTCTGCCCAGATGATTTGACTGGCGTCCATCAGCGCATAGGCGGTTTGTTGCCCGGTTCCTGGCGGAAACGGGATCGGGATCGAGGTGGTATCGATCATCGGGAACCCGAGCAGGGTCCCGGCGTCGATCTCGGCCTTGAACGCAAAGATTTCCTGCGTTGTCCGCAACAGGCGCAGGTATTCCTTAGTGCGCGCATTCATGATCCAGACGGGCGCCAGCATCGGGACGTTGCGCGAGCGCAGAGACCAGATCATCGCCCGCAGCGCATCGGTTACAGCGGAAACGGGTGCCGCATCGGGATCGTGCGCCGGGATCGCCCCGGCGGGGAGTGCCACGATGCCGTTCAGAATTCCGGCGGGATTGGGCATTGCGACACGCGTCGAGAAAAAGACGTTGTCGATCGTCTGCGCGGTCCCGGCGAGCATATCGTCGCGGATCAGCATCTCGGTCGACGGGTCCGAGCGACGCAGCAATTCCGCGGTCTGCGGCACGATTACTGCGAGCTTGGACGGCGTCAGCGTCATCTGCCCGAACGCCAAGCGATTGACGACGATCGGCCCGCCCTCGCCGACATACCCGCCCGAGACGCCCCCGGTCTGGCGCGGGATCAGCAAGGACCCCGCATTGTTGAAGTTCAGCCGGCGCAGGTTCGGCAGGCGGCCGACGATCAAGAGCGGCCGCAACATTTCGATGAATTCCTGTTGCAGCTGTTCGAAGCGGACAAGGAAACCCGATCCGCCGGCCGCGCCGTTTTCCCCGCTCCACATCGGCGGCACGTTGGCGCGGATGATCCAGGTCTGGACCGCACCGCGCACCAGGTCGGTGAAATCGTCGTCGCCCCAGCGCATCGCGGCATAGTTCGCGGCGTTCCAGGGTCCCGCGACCGCGACGGCGATCGCCATCCGAGTGAATTCGCAACCCTTGAACGCGTCGCGGCGCTGCATCGTAATGTTCGGATGGTTGCGCACCGCCGGCAGGTTGACGATCTGTCCTGGCCGGTTTCCGGGCACCGTCCCCGATGTCGGTTCGGCCGAGCGCGCAAGTAGGGCCTCGGCCTCGGTCCAGTGCGTCAGCTGCTGATCGATGATCGTCAGGCGCGAGCGGCATTCATCGATCGTCGTCGTCTCGGCGTCGTTGAGATCGCGATTTTCGTCGAGGGCTGGCCGCAGGGCCGCCTCGTAAGCCCGCGTCATCTGACCTCGTTCGGTCGACAGCGCGGCAATGCGTTGTGACAGGTTCATAGCCGTGTTTCCGTCAACGGCTAGCGCCCGAGACACCGGGCAAGCTGCGGGACTTGAACCGTTCCAGTTCGGCGATCGCGTTGTCGCGCTTGACGTAAGAGCCCACAGTCACCGGGGCAGGCGCGGACGACATCGGCGCGAGCGCTTGGCGGGCGCGGTAGCTTCCCTCCGCGAAAAACGCGCGCAGGAACTTCGGGTCGGCGTCGATCGTCCGCGCGAGGTTCAGCGCGTCCGGGTTCGCCGGGATCGTGCAAAGCGACAGTTCGATCAGCGCCGAGCGCAGAAAGCGGTATCCGTCCCAGCGCCCGCGTTCGTCGAGGCGATCCTCCATCTCGACCGGCACAAAGCCCACCGAGACGGCACGGATCAGCCTCATGTTGACCGCACGGACGAGCTTGTCGACGAAAGGGTCATGTCCGGCCGGCGCAAATTCGACGCGCGCCACCGTCTCGGTGCGTTCTGCATTGGCCTCGAATTCGCGGACCCAGCCGATCGGTTCGCCCCACGAATTGTGCGACCACAGAAACACCGGGTTTTTCATGAAATCATCGAGGGCCCATTCCTGCTCGATGATGTCGCCGTAACGGTCGATGCGGTTCGACGACGCGACAAACCTCGAGAACCGGGACTCGTCGACGTGATCGAGGAACGCTTCCTTGATGATGCGGCGCGGCAGCGGCCCCGTGGTGCGCGGCGCAGCCTCGGCGGCCAGGTGGTTAGGGTCTGCCAATCTTGCCATCCTCCGCTCGAAGCGAGTAAAACCCCGCTTGGGTGAACGAGCGTTGGGGAAGGCTAAAGACCCCAATTTCGGGGCCGGTTCGTCGGCCCCTTTTTTTTGTCCGCGGCGGCTAAGGCCCCGCGACGGCGACGCTTATTCCTCTTCCTCGACGTGAACCGCAAGATCCCCGTCGCCCATCTCCGACACGTCCAGGACCTCGCCTTCGTCCGGCGTGATCGTGACCGAGCCGTCGTCGTGTTCCTCGACCTGGGCGCGCGCCACCCGGCGCGGCGGACGCGGCATGTTCAGCGCTGGCGCCGTCAGCAGCACGTCGCCGGTGTCTTCGATCAGGACCTCGACATCGCCGTGATCGTCCTCGACAACGCCGACGATCTCCTCGCCCTCCTCCGGTGTGATCGTCACGGACCCGTCCGCATTTTCTTCCGCGGTCGCACGCAAGGCGCTCTCGATCGAGGGATCGAACGGCTCCAGGTCCGGCGCGACATCCTCATTCTCGTCATCGTCGAACTCGCTGTCCGCGAGCTCGTCGCCGGAGGGGAGGGAGGGGGATAGGGGTTCCATCTCCGGCGTCACATCCTCGCGGGTCATGACCGCGGTGCGCGCCTGTGCCGCGATCCTGTCCAGCATGTAGAGCGCAGCGTTGCCGCGTCCCTGATGTGCGGCCCCTGGCGTGACCGGCGCGGTCCCGCCAAGGGCGGGGGCGCGCGGCGGCGGCCCGGCAGGGCCGGCGCGATTGAGATACCCTACCCCCTCGCGTGTCTCGATCGTCATGCTGCGAGCCCTCCCGCTAATCATGTCCGTGCCTTATAGCTCGCTTTGTGACGATCGTTAAACGCAGTCGCTAGATTTTGTGGTGCGCAGCGCATGACTCTCCGCGCGAACGCAGTCCGGGGAGACCGTCGGCGCCGCCCAAAAATGGGGGGGGGTCCTCCAAAAATTTTTCGAAACCGCCCGAACTGGTTCCGGCAGGCAATTTCGCATGATGTCCAAAGCTACAAAACCAGCCCCATCGCCCGCCGACGCTGGCGCGCATTCCTGATAACCGGCGCGCGCATCGGCCTCAAATCGAGGTCCAGTTGAAACGACTTCGTCGGCGGGGCGGCAGCGCGACGGACGTTACAAATCAGGTGCGCCGGCCGCAAATTATTTGGATCATCGCTCCCGCCCTTGGTCACCGGAATGTAATGATCGAGCGAGAGTGATCGCGGGTGCGGATGTTTGAGGCGGCGATCGATCTTGCGTTCACACAACCAACATCGATAGCCCTCGCGTGCGGCGATGACGGCGCGCAGGCGCGTCGAGATGTTGGGCAAAGGTGTGGCGATCGATCGGCGAGCGGCCGCGGATGGCCGCGGGCGTCCGGTTCGCTTTTCCCAATAGCATCCAGGGCTGCAAAACGGCTGTTCCGATCGCCCTCTGTGAGGGCGGAATGGATCACCGCAATTTTTGCAAGTATTGAACCTTATTTTCGCTACATCTGCACAGCGGCGCGAACAAAACTTACCGCCGTAACGTATGAATGGTTGCCGGCAAAATGCACATATCGCCGTCCGCGCGGCTTCCGCGCATTCTGACGAGCAGAATTTAGTCGCGGCTGGCGCGTTTCGGAGTGATTTTTGACAATTGGCGCAGGGTTTATCTTTTGTCAGGCGGTGCAAACGATGGTGTGCCGCTTTGCCACATTTTGGCGAGCAATAGCCTCTAGATCGGCGGCGATCCGGAATAAACATTCGGTGACATTCGCGGCATTCGATCGGAGCGCGGATTTTGGGCGGGCGTCCGCCCCTGCGTCGCGAGCCGCCGCGCACAATCGGGAGGTCTTGCCACAAGGGGAATTGCATCGGCTATAACCCTCCCCTGTCTTGTTCTCATGTCATTCGATCATGCGCAAATGATCCGTTCAACCCCGCCAAAGCCCCGACGAAAGGGCGGCATCGGACGTCCACCCGCACCCGTAGCGATGCTGAAAATCCGCGGGACATTCCGCGGCGATCGGCACGAAAGCGGCGGCGAACCCCAGGCGGTCGGCGATCTCGCGACGAAAGCGCCGCCCGATTGGATGACGCCGAGCATGCGGGATTTCTGGACCGAGACGCTGGTCGACGCGCCCAAGGATATTTTGCGGCGGATCGATTGGGCGTTGTTCGCGGGATATGTCGAGACGTGGGATCGCTACACCAGACTAGTGCGCGCGCAACAGCGTCTCGACGCGGGCCAGGATCTCCCGTTCTTGATCAAAGGCGCGTCGGGTCCGCATATCTCCCCTTATCTGCGGCAGATGGATCGGTGTCTGTTGTTGCTGGCGCGGTATGGCGGCGAGATGGGGTTCACCCCGGCAGGGCGCGCGCGGCTGGCGGTCGCACGATTGCAAGACGAGGACGACGACGCGCAAAGTTGGGCGGCCCTGCGCCAGCTGCGGGTTATTGACGGAGGAAAGGACAGCTGATGCCTGAGACACGATCCGGCGCATTAGGACGCGCGGCACGATTGGGGTTCCCGCGGTCATCGGTCGTCAAGTCGTCCGGCGGCGGCTATTTCATTGCACCCCGCGGCGTTACTGCGACCGGTGCGAAGCATGCTTATGCCGAATGCAGGAACGGCGGCGGGTCTAAGCGGATGTGCGCGGGCGTCGCCCATAAAGTCCAAGGCGGCAGGCGGCGCTGATGACGATCCGGATCAATCTGTTCGTGAAGGGCACCCCTGATCAGATTGGTCTGCGGCGCTGGTCATTGGTTCCCCGCATCGGCGACGACATGGTCGTCACGGTCAACGGCGAAACCGTCCTCTTACGAGTGACGCGGGTCGTTTGGGGTGTGACCGAACCTAGTCGCCAGGACGCCGAGGCGGAAGTCTCGATCGAATTGGACAAGGTCCCGGACAGCGATTGAGCCCACACCTTGTCGAGGCGATCCAGTATGCGCAGGACGTCGCGTCCGGGCGGATCGCGGCAGGTCGTTGGGCGCGGGCCGCATGCGCGCGGTTCCTGGCGGACCTCGAGCTAGCCAAGCGTCCGCGGTCGCGCTGGCGCTTCGACGAAGGCAGGGCGGAATTTCCGATCGCGTTCGCGGGGCTGCTAGTCAACGTCAAAGGACCGCAGGCCGGCGAGACGATCGAACTCCTGGCGTTCCAGAAATGGATGCTGGCGAACCTGTTCGGCTTTGTGGAGCGCAGGACCGGCCGCCGGCGGTTTCGGCAGGCATCGATTTGGATTCCGCGCGGCAATGGCAAGTCGACATTGGCGGCGATCCTCGCGCTATCCGTCACGTTCACCGAGAACGAGGGCGGCGCCGAGGGTTATGCGGCGGCGGTGTCGCGCGACCAGGCCCGCATCGTCCTGGCGCTGGCGAAATCGATGAGCGAGCGCACCCCGGAGTTCCGGCGGCAGTATGGCGTCCAGGTGAACGCCCAGGCGATTTCGCAGGCGCGGACGGGATCGTCGTTTAAAGCGCTGTCGTCGCACGCGCGGGCCCTCGACGGGCTCAACGTCTATTTCGCAGTGCTGGACGAGATCGGATCGCACAAGTCGGCGGCGGTTTACAATGCGTTGATCACCGCGACCGGTAAGCGTGCCGAGCCCCTGCTGATCTCGATCTCGACGGCGACGGATCAGACGACCGGCGTCGGCAAAACCGTCTGGGATTACACCGAAAGCGTTCTGTCCGGACAGCTGCGCGACGATCAGTTTTTTGGCGTGATTTTCGATGTCGACCAGGGTGACGATCCTTGGTCGGAAACGTCCTGGCGCAAAGCAAACCCCGGATGGGGAGTCCTGGTCCAGCCCGAGGCGATCCGCGCGCTGGCGCGGCAGGCGCTGGCGTCGCCGGCTCTGCAGGCGGCGTTTAAGACGCGACATCTGAATGTCTGGGTGTCGGCGCAGAATGCGCTATTCGACAGCGACGCCTGGAAAGCGTGCGCTGATCCGGACCTCCGCCTCGAGGATTTCGAGGGCGAGGAGTGTTTCGCGGCAATCGACATGGCGACGCGGATCGACATCGCGGCCGGCGCGATCATCTTCCCGCGGCGTGATCCGGACGATCCGCAGAAAGTCACCTATGCGGCATTTGCGCAGGCATGGTTGCCCGAGGCGGCGGTCGACAGCGAACGCAGTCCGTTCTATCCGCAATGGGCCGAGGCCGGCGCGCTGACCGTCACTCCGGGCGAGACGACGTCATTCGAGGCGATCGAGGATTGGCTCCACGAAATCGGATCGCGGTTCGATCTCCGGGCGACGGCTTACGATCCCTATTCGATGATGCAGTTCGCGCAGCGACTGACGAATGACGGGTTTCCGATGTTCGAATATCGGTCGTCGACGCTGAACTTCTCGGAACCGACAAAGCTGCTGGACGCGTTGATGCGCGAACGGCGCATCCGGCATAACGGCGATCCCGTCCTGGCATGGTGCATCGGGAACGTCGTCGGTCACTACGACAACAGATCGAACGTCTATCCGCGCAAGGACGCGCCCGAGAAAAAGATCGACAACGCGATCGCGCTGATCATGGCGCTAGGCGTCTCGATCGCGAGCGAGCGCGACAGCGATTTCATCTATCAGGACGGGCGCGAACTCCTCGTTTTCTAAACCATTAGAATTACTCGCTAAAAACCCGGAAAAGCACTTCTATTTTTTACGTAAATAATTATATTTAGGGTGTCACAGCACCCCAAAAACAAGGAGTCCATCCAATGGCAGATCGTTATGGACAGCGCGTCGAAATCCTCGGCGGCATGAGCGAGTTCGTCGGCAAGACGGGGCGGATCGTCGCAAAAGAGGGTCCGGCGTTCTATCGCGTCGAACTCGATCAGCCGGTCCATATCCGCGGCGTCGGCATGGTCGCCGACGATCTTTGGGAGAGCCGGCTATTGCGGACGATCCGCAATCGTCCGGTGTCCGTCGAGGACATCGCCACCAGCCCGGCAGGCTGGCGGTAATGGCCCTTCCCTCGGCAGAGCAAGAGCAGCAAGTCAAATGGGATTTGCTGCTCGCCGATTTCTTCTTCTCTCACACACCGGAGTTAAGACAATGACGATCATCCTGCGCGATGACGACATTCGCGCGTTCGATGCAAAGGCGTTCTCGTTTCACCCGGAGGACGGCTGGTTTGTCGCAGAGGCAAGCGATGTCGGGTTCCGTCAATGCTTCCAGATTTACGACGACGCATGCGACGAAGGAATCGCACTGCGCGGCTGTCGGTCGACGGTGCGCTATTACCTGAGCGAGGTTAAGCGCAATCCGGACGGCGACGTCCAGGTCTGGATATTCAAGCCCATCAGCGAGGACGCGCGGCGCATTCCGCGGTGCAGCGGGACGCAGGTCCACATCCTTAACGACTGACCGGGCGCGCAAGCGCCCCTTTTTCACAATGCAGGGATCAAGACAATGGATCGCGACGAATGGTTTGCGGACCTTTACGGCTGCCTCGCGGACATGGGCGCGACAGCCTATGACGAGACCGAGGCAATTCGGCTTTACGAGCGCGGATATTCACCGGCGGACGCGGCTGGTGAATTGGCGTGCGACGGCGAGGAGTAACCCCAATGGCACGGCAGTACCTCCCGCCACTCGGCACGGTTCCGGCGTGGCATGTCACGGTCATTACCAGGGATGCCGCGGACATCATCGCGCACACCCTCTGCGACGATGAAAAGGAATGTCAGGCAGTCGCGACGATCTCGCGCAGTGAGAACCTGTCGCATCGCATCGTCATCCGGTCGCCCTTCGGCAAAGTTTACGATTGGGCATAGGGGGCAACGTGAACGATCTTACGCAATTCAGCGCACTCGTTGCCCTTTGGATCGGCGGCCTCGGTTTTTTCGCATTCCTATTCAATCGCCTTGAACATCGCATGGATCGCCTGGACGACGATTTCAAAGAACTGCGACGCGATCTCGGCGAGGAATTCCGCGCTCAGCGCGCCGAGGTCACTGCGCAAATCCAAGCAATCCTCGCTAACAGGAAATAGAGCGATCAGCCCCGCTCGCGGTCAATAGGAGCAACACCCGTGATCATGGCAAAGGTCTTTTACTTCCGCAAAAACGCGCGTCCGGACGGGGTCGCCGGTCTGGCGCAAGGTTACTATTACCAGATCGATCTCATGCCGCCGGTGGGGCCGTTCAAGCTCCGCGCCGAGGCGGTCAAACAGGCGCAGATCGCGGGCGATCTCGAAAAGGCCCGCACCGCCCTTCTGAGCGACCCCAAGGTGCGCATCGGGTCCGCGGTGATGCGGGACTATCTCGACGAAAGGAAGCGCTGAGATGCCCGCGGGACGCCCCCGGCGGGTCGCGGCGGTCGGCCATGCGCCGTCGCTCCTCGACGCCGCGCTGTTGACCCAGGTCGAAACGTGGCGCCGTCAGCAGCCCGAGCGGCTGAGCCTAAAAACCGCGGTTGAGCGGCTGTTGCTGCGCGGGCTGCGCGCGGAGCGCGACGACGAAACCCTCGGCATGACCTGCCCCGAATGCGGCGGCGAGGACATCGAGGACATCACCATTCCGGTGCGCTGCCGCGACTGCGGACATCGCGGCGACCCGGACGAGTTTTTGCCAAAGGAGTCCACGCGATGCTAGGCGAATGCGACATCGAGGCGGGCGCGACTGAGGTCGTGTTGACCTATCTGATCCCGGTCTATGTCGTCGTGCGCAATGACGGCGACGGCAAGGGTCCGCGGGTCGACAAGGTCGTTGTCGACGACGAAGCGAGTTTTGACCTGGGTAATCGCAAATGCGCGCGCGCCGACAGCGGGCGGCTGATGCCCTTGGGCGACCCCGCGGTGGTCGAGGCGATCGGCGTTGTCGAAAAGCCGCGACCGCAATTCGAGGTCGAGTGGCCCGCCTGGGAATTCGGCTGGTAGGCCACCAAATGAGGGAGCGGGCTTCGGCCCGCTCTTTTTTTGACGGTGCGCGCTATGAGTTGGATCGCCCCGGACCCCGCATCCTACGCCGGCAAGGGCGAGGGCAGCGGGCATTGCGTCGCCTTTGTCCAGAGCGCGGCGCACGCGCCCCACACGTCTTACTGGCGGCGTGGCGTCAAGGTCCGCGGCAACCAGGTCGCGACCGGGACGGCGATCGCCACCTTCTCGCGAGACGGCCGCTACGAAAACCGCACCGACGGCGCATCGCATGCGGCGATCCTGATCGCCCAGGATGGCGGCGGGCTCCGGGTCTGGGACCAGTGGAAGGGCCACCCGGTCAGCCAGCGGACGATCCGGTGGAAGGGCGGCCAGGGCACCGCGAACAATGACGGCGACGCCTTTTTCGTGATCGAGGGCCCACCCCCCGCCGCGGCGTGATCAGGCGGCGATCTCGATCGCCCATCCGTGACTCTTGCGGTTGACGATGCGGATGATCCCCGGATAGGTCCGGCGCAAACGGCGGATGCAGTCGCGCTCCATCGCTTGCGTCCGGTAGTCGCGGCATCCGCCCGCGGTGTCCCAATGCAGGTTGACCCAATAGATATACTGCGCGCAGACGACGCCGCCGTCCTCGGCGATGCAGCGCGCGCATAGTTCATAGTCCTCCTTGACCGGATAGCTTTCGTCGAAATAGGTGCGCCCGTCGTTGACGATCCCCATGCAGCTGGCGGTAACGTAGGATCGCCAGCGAAAGGGCCAGTAGGGATAGATCGAGCGGGTCGCGCCGTCGGTCGCCACGCCCCAGATGCGATAGGACAGCTGTTCGGTCAGATCGAACAGCTTGACGAATTCCCCGAGCCAGATCCGCTCGTCGAGGCGGACGCGCATCGTGTCGCGCTCGCGCAGCTTCGAATATCCGGCATAGTGCGAGTCGTCGTCGATCATCACCACCCGGCGGTCCTCGGTGCTGCGCAATATCCAGTTCCGCGTCGCGGTGATGCCGCGGATTTCATCCGGAACGGCGACGACCTGGCGCGCGCCCATCCGCTGATAGGCCGGCACCTCGAGCGCGGGAACGAACAGCGTCGCGGACGGCAGCACCGTCTGAGTCGTCACGCGGCCGGCGCGGCCTTTGCTTGGAACGGCGATCAGCATTGTCGGCGGTCCCCTCTGCGATCAGGCGCAGGATGTCCGCGGCGGCGACGACGCGTTGTGTTCCGACATCATCAAACGGCGAACCCTTTTTGTAGCCCCCGCGGCGCACCGGGACGAGCGACAGGGCAACCTTGAGCCGTTCCCATTCGGCGGCGTCCTGGCACATGATGACGGCATATTCGCGGGCGGGTTCCAGTTGCAGCGCCTGCGGCAGCTCACCCCCGAAATCGTCGCGCGCGGTCGCGTCCGCGGTCGCGAACCCGAGCATTTCGAGATCAAAGCCCTCGTTGTGCAAGTCGGCGAGTTCGACCCGCAGCAATCCGTTGTCCCAGGCGGCGTTGAGGGCGATTTGATTGTCGGCGACGCGATAGGCGCGCTTTTGCGCGGCGGTCCAGCCGCGGGCGACGATCACCGGGACCTCGAGCAGGTCCAGCTGCGGCGCGGCGAGCACGCGCCCGTGTCCGGCGATGATCAGGTCCGCTTCGTCGATCAGGACCGGCATCGTCCAGCCAAATTCGCGGATCGAGGCGGCGATCGTCGCAATCTGTTTCGCGGTGTGTTTCCGGGCGTTACGCGCATAGGGGATCAGCTTGTCGACCGGGCGGCGCTCGATCGTCTCGATCGGCCAAGGGCGCGCGGCGGCGGTGTCAGACATCGGCGCCGGCGGCAAAAGAGCGGGCGGCCGGGCCGCCCAAGTCTGGGAGGATTAAACGCGAAACGACGCTGTCTCGTCTCACCCCCGGCACCTTACGTGAAACGAGCCCGGTCGCCGAGCGCGAACAGCGGTCCAGCACTTCGGGCTTTCGGGAACAGCACCGCCTCGGCATAGACCCAGAGGGCGAGCGCGTCCGCCTCGTCCTCGCTGACATCGGGCCAGCCATAGACGGCGCACATCTTTTGCGTCGCGGCTTTCTTGTTCTCCCGGCCGCCCCACGAGCCGTTGCCGGTGAAGTGGCGGCAGATGACGTTGGATTGCTCCTCGCGGCAGGGGAGCCCGCGCTCGTGCGCGATCATCTCGACCAGGCCGCACATCGCGAACAGCCGGCGCACCACGTAAATGTCGATCGGCGTCGACGAACTCGGCGTCGTCGAGATCACTTGGCCGGTTTTTGTGCGGACCTTTTTAGGCGCGAACCGCGGCACATAGGGCGCCTCGAATACGACCATCCGCGGCTGGGATTTGGCGCAGCAGCGATCGAGCCAGACGCGGAATTGCGCCAGGACCTCGCCGGTGGCGTCGCGCGGTTTGCCCGAGCGGAAATGCCCAAAAGCGGGACGGTCGCCCGGCATGCCATAGGCCCAGCCGGTTGTTGTGGCGACGTCGAGCGCGAGGATGCCGCCGGTCATCAGATCATGCCGAAATGCCGGCGATCGACGATGCGTTGCTGCTGCTCGCGCTCCAACTTCTGCTCGATCTCGGCGAAGTCGAGAGACCGCATGGCTTCGTCGACAGGGGCCAAGCTTTCGAGAAAGACGCGGGCGGCGTCCGACAGCACCGCCAAGGAAACAATCTGGGTGCGCAGTTCGAGGCTCTGTTTCTCGATCTTGGTGATGGCGGCCTTCATCATCGCCTCGATCGAAGTCTTGGCGACCCGGCGCAGTTCGGCCCGACGCGAGTTGAGCGCGTTTTCGCCGCGCCCCGACCAGCTCATGCCGATCGCCGGCGCAAACGATTTCGGGATGCCAAGGTCTTCGCAACGGGCCGCTATTTTGGCTTGGGACTCGGCGACGACTTTCTGCGCCTCCTCGGTCGCCGCCTGCCAGATTTCGTCTTGATCCCAGGAATAGACTGCGGCCAATTTCTTCTCGAAATCGGCGATGCAGTGCGCTGCCTGTTCCTCGGCGTGGGCCTTGAGGACCTTCGCCCGATCCTTGATGATCATGCTCAGGTCGTGGGTCTCGTTGCGGCTCAGCACGCGGCCGTTTTGAATCATCATCGGGTTTCTCCGGGCCAGACTTCGCCGAGCGTGGCGAAGGCGGTCGTTGTCGCGACATCGAGCGCGAGCAATCCACCGGTCACAGGCTCCCTCCCAGAGCCCGCTGGATATGGGGTAAACCTCCCGGCATCATCTTATCTGATCGCAAGGCGGCCCTCCTATGGTCCCTGAACCGCTCCCCAGCCCCACAAAAAACCGCAACGATGTCGCAACGGCAGGGGCGCCAGCCGCAATTTCTTGCGATTTTATTGCAGCAATTTGATCCGCCACCATTTTGCCCAGGGCGCAGTCATGCGGTGCCCAGGGCGCAGTCATGCGGTGCCCGCGGCGTCGTCGTCGCCGAGGTGCAACCGCGCCGCCTGCAGCGCCTCGGTGGCGTCCTTGCGCGGACGGCCGCGGGGCCGTCGCGGTTGATGCACCGGCTGTTCGTCAAAGGATCGCGGCTTGCGCGCCCGCCTCCCCGCTGGCGGGTGCGCGGCATGGATCGCCTCGGCGCGGTCCATCGCGGCATCGCCGAGCGGCGTGCCGGCGAGCATCCCCAAGGCGCGGCGATAGCTGTCGAGGAGCGCATAGCGGGAATGGCGGGCGGGCTCCTCCATCTGCCGCTCGCGGACGATCTCGCGCAGGATCGTCGTATCAAAGCCGGCGTCCTTGGCCTCGGCATAGATTTCTTTGATCTCGACGTTGAGGTCGTTGCGCTCGTTGTGCTTTTCCTCGATCCGCCCGACGTAGCGTTGCAGTGCGGTTTCGTTGATGACCCCGCCGAATTGGTCGGGGATTTCATCCCGCAGTGTCTTTGCCATAAATCATACCCTCGTCTTGGTTCGCACCCATCCGAGACCCAGGAGCATTATCGCGAACAACCCAAGCGTCGCGGGCTCGGGAACCCCGCTGAATTCCATCGTCGCCTCGAGGTCCTGATCCGCGGCGGTGAAAGCGGCATCAAACAGTTCGGCATTGCTGGCGATCGCCGGCAAACCGGCATCGGTAAAGGCGGCGTCGAGGGCGCCCGCCGTCGGCGGGAACGTCTCGGTATTGAGCACGGCGCCGTTGACCAGCATCGTCTCGGTGACAGGACCAGGCGCGCCGACCAGGCCGTTGTAAGTATCGGTCGTCAACCCGGCAAACCCGGCCGGCACTGCAAGCCCGGTCTGCGTCGCGGTGATATCGAGAGTATGACCCGCACCGGTGGCCCCGGTTACACTGAGGGTAACAGTGCCGAGATCGGGTGCAGGCACCGCCGGCACCCCGGTTATGTCGATTGTCACGTCCGAGAAATTCGGATCACCGGTCAAGGTGCCGATCAAGTTGCCGGGCGACGGCGTGGTTTCGAGCAGGGTCTGCGGCACGCCGTTGTCAGTCAGGGACAACGTCAGAGTTGCGTGCGCCGGTCCGGCGGACGCAAGCGCCGCGGCAGCAGCTGCGGCGATGATCAAGGAACGCATGCTTGTTCTCCTCTTCTCTCGGGTTCAAATTGCGGTGCGATATCCAGCGGCGCGCGAACCAGCAATCTGCCGCCGCAGGCAGTGCAGCTCGGCCCTTTGTTGTTCCCCGTACAGGCGCCAAACGGGTCGATAACCCAGCAGCCGGCGCGGTGGTCGCACTCGCCCGGCCGGATCGCCTCACGGTGCGGACGCCATTTGTCGATTAGGGCTTGCGGTGTCACGGTTATTCCGCCGCTTCCGTCGCGCTGAGCCCGAGCCCGGCCTGGATCGCAGCGAGGTCGCGCGCGTCCGCGGGACGATCGGCGAAGGCTGCACGGTTGCGCTCGGCAAAGATGGCGAGGTTCGCGCGTATCTGGACGCACACCGCCTCGACATGGGCGACGTCCTCGGGCGTCGGGTCCGGGCGGCGCTCCGGCCGCGGCGGTGTCAGGCTGTATTTGCGGCCGGTCATCATCTCGACCACCTGGTTGACGAAAACCCCGTCGAACCAATCGCCGCGCGGATCACCGCCATACTTCTGCGAGAAGTCAGCAAGCCGCACCCGCCGCCAACCGTAGCGGTAGCCGTGAAATTGCATCCGCTCGATAGCATCAAGCGCGGCAAAACCGCCGGCCTCGACCCGATCGACCAGCGCGCGGCGGTGATCTTCGGACGGGAAGAAAAGATCACTCATTTTGGCCGCCGCGGCTTCCAGGTCCGCCAATCGCCGGGGTGCGGTGCGGCCGGCTCTATAGGCTTCGGCGGTTTGACTATTTTCTCGACTTCATGCAGCCGCACATCAATACCATCGACTCGCTTTTCCGTTTGTATTTGTCGCACGTCAAGGCTGGCGACGCGGGCAGTAAAGTCGAAATGTAATTGTTGCACCACTTCCGACGCTTTATCAATCGCCTCATTCGTCATTTGCTGTGCAGACACTTCGCGATCAAATAAATCACCGTGCACGAGGCGGGCTTGAAAGGTCGGCAATTTGACGCCCATTATTTTCGCGTAATCGGGCATGAAATAGGCAAAAAGGACATCGGCGGCTTCGCGTTTGAACGCGAGAACGGCTTTGCGCTTCGCCTCGTCTTTAATATGGCCGGTTTCGACACCCAGCAACCAATAGTGCAGCAAGCGTAGCTGCAAGCAATTTATCCGTTGCGGGCCGCCACCCGGAAATAGAAACGGAACCTGCATAATACAGGCTCCGTCGCGCAAGATTTCGTCACGATTAATCCGCTGCCGCTGGCCCTCTGGATCAATTGTAATTTCATCGCAGATCGGGGCGATTGGCACCCAAATCACGCGTTGCTCTTTAATCGCGTAAAAGTTAGCGCCCCGTAATTCAAATTCATAGACTGACGCCATGTGTCACGCTGCCTCCCTGGCGAATAGCTCGGCTTGCCGCGCCTTGATCCGCGCCAGGTGCTGCGGATAGCGGTCATCGTCAAAGTCGCCGGCTTGACGCTCGCGCGCGCATCGGTCGATCAGTTCGGATAAGCCGTCGTCGCGGCCCCCGGCAAACGACAGCAGCAGCCCGCGTTGCTGCGCCCGCGGATTAAGCCCGAGGGCGCGCGGGTTCGTCCCTTCCTGTCGTCGCGATTGCCGAGCCCCCCACCGCGTGGGGGGTTGGGGGGAACCACGGGGGAAGTCTGAGTCTTTAAGGGGGGTGTGGGGGGAAGGCGCCGTGACGGCAGGCGCAACCTGCTGATCTGATTGAATTGGCGTAACGGGTGACGGGGGGAGTGACGCCTCGCCAAAAAACTCGCCCTGTCGGTCGTCATCCTGGCGCTTGCGCCGGCGATATCGGCGCATCCGTTCGGCGCCGGCGGTGACCTTGCGCTTAACCTCTTGCGCCGCGGCGACCGCCGTTTGCCCCTGGCGCTTCGCCCAATTGGCGATGGTGTCGCCGGCGAGGCGGCCAAACTTGCGCAAGCTGGCGATGATGCGCTCGACCGCCTCGGGTGCGATCCGCAGCCACGCGGCCCAGACCCGCGGATCGAACCCGGCGATCGAGCCGGTATCGGGCGCGTGCTCGGTCGTCCAGGTCAGCAACTCGACAAAGGTTGCCCCGACCAGGCCGGGCGAGGTTCCGGCATCATCGGCGACCGCGAGCCACAGCGGGTCGGTCAAGGCATGCGGATAGAGCTTGCACCAGCGCTCGGACATCGCGCTCTCGCCGTCACAAGAGGACAGCAGGGCGGCGGGCTTGCGCCCCGGCGAACGGTTCCCATTTCGTTGCTGTCGACATCTAGGGCCTCCCCGGCTGGGGTGTTGACAATTTCCCCAAAAGCCCCCGGCCTACCCCGGCCGGGGGCTTCGTCATCTCGGTACGGGAGGGGCTTTCACGCAAATAGCTGGCATGGCTTAAGACCCCCCGATTTGATAAATTCGCGGCTGGATTTGTGTCCCTGCGGGAGCAGGTCCGACTGGATCAGGATTTCACGGCGACGCGGAAAGGCCCGTCAAGCAGATTTTCCGGTTCGCGTAGGCTTGGACAAAGCCGCTATTTGCCAAACGCATGAACTAATGTCGAAATCTGGCGACCAGTCTAACCATATTGGAATTTCGATTAGGGGTTTGGTTTGATCACCGAGCGTGGCCGATAGTAGACGGTCGCCGAATATGTCCCGCGATCGGTGACCTCGACCTTCAAAAAGCGCTGCACCCCGCCCTCGTCGGGTGTCGTTGTGTCATCGACGATATCCAGCGCCGGCGCCTCGACATCCGGCGCGACCGACCGGGCGAGTTCGCGCAGCAGTTCCGCCCGGCGTTCCGGAGCGAGTTGCGGCCACAGCGCGAGGATTTGGTCCTTTGGTTCCATCGGTGCCATCTCGACAAAAAAATCCCACGGTCGGACGTTGAATGCCGGGGCCAGGCGGTACATCCACTCGATGGTCAACCGCTGGCGGCCGAGTTCGAGGCGGTTGATCGTTTCGCCCGTCGTCATCGGCCGGCATCGATCGGCGACCTGGCGCAGCGTCAGACCCGCCGCCGCCCGCAATTCCGCCAGTCGATGATCATGGCGCGATCTCGCCATGCGGTAAATCTGCCTCCTGTAAGTTTCTCGTCAGCGAACATTTTATATTTTCCAACCACGATGTAGCCCCGCCATTTTCGCATAACCAATTCAACCAATTAACCAAACATCTGGATCACAACGCCACGCAACTGTCTGAAATTGCGCGAATCGCCTCTTGACAGAGGCGCGATCGAGGGCCTGAAATTAACCGCAACGAAGAACGCGTGACCCAAGTCACGGCGTCTGGGAACAAGAACCGTCTTCTGGTAATGAGGGAGGCGACAAAGTGAAACTGCGCGAATGGCTTGAAAAAAAAGACCTGATCGTTCCCGAATTCGCCCGTATCTTACGAGTCGCGCCATCAACTATTTACAATTGGCTCAACGATCCCCACGCCGTCCCAAATCACACCAAGGTTTGCGCGGTCTATAAAGTCACGCGCGGCCAGGTGCCGCCGTGCGATCTCCATCATCTCGAATGCCCCTACCGGGCTGCGGCCTTGAAAGCCCAACTCGCTGACGCGGAGGAGCCGCGCGAAACCGCCGCTCGATGATCCGTTTCGTCATCGATGAGCCGGCGTTTCGGCGCCTCGTCGCCGGTCAGCCGCTTACCGTCGAGGGCGTCGAGATCACGATCTCGCCAATGATCGGCTGGGTTCGGTTGACGCGGGCGATCCTCGACGCGGTGGCGCCGGCGGCGCGCGACGCTACCGCACCGCTTCCCGAGGCGCGGCAGGGCGGCCCACCAGATCCGCCGCAGGCGCGCGAATTCCTACCGAGGAGTGGACGGCGATGACCGGGCTCGCGACAGTCATCCGGTGTAGTGCCCTAACGGCATACCCCGATTGCAACCGGCGCGGTGCGGCGCGGTTGTTCTGGCGCGAGATCAGCAGCATGGGTTTTCGGCTGCGGTCGACGCCGCGCGGCATCGGCGCCGCGATCGGTAGCGCGGTGCACCGAGCGGCCGAAGCGCGCGAGTTCCTGCCCTACCACCACACCCCGCGGCGGCCGGGATGAGCCGCGGCGATCTTCGGCGCCGAGCGCGGATCGTCTCCGCATTCGCCTGGTTTGCGCTCAGTGCTTATCTGTTTCATCTCGCCTGGCACCTTCGATGACCGCGCTCCCCACGATCATCCGCTGCTCCGCGCTGACGGCCTACCCCGATTGCAACCGGCGCGGCGCGGCGCGGCTGTTCTGGCGCGAGATCAGCAGCATGGGTTTTCGGCTGCGGTCGACGCCGCGCGGCATCGGCGCCGCGATCGGTAGCGCGGTGCACCGAGCGGCCGAGGTCATCCTCCGGGAAAAGGCCGAAAGCGGCACTCTGCCGCCGTCGACGGTCGCCGCTGATTGCGCGGCCGAGACGCTACTCGAAGGATTGCGCGAGGGTGTCGAGTTCGACCGGGTGACCGCGAACCAGGTCGAGGGCGAGGTTACCGCGGTCGGCATGGCGCGCGCCTATCATCGCGTCGTGGCGCCGACAGTTGACGCGGTGCTGATCGAAGAAAGGCTAGAGGCCGAGGTTGCGCCCGGTCTGATCCTGTCGGGCCAGCCCGACGTCGTGGCGCGCGAGCCGCATCGGGTCCGCGACCTAAAGACCTCGATCCGCGACGGCGGCAGTCACGCGCCACAAATCGGCGCGTACAGCTTGTTGGCCCGTAGTCACGGGCTCGACATCGCCGAGGCGGCGGTCGACAGCATCAAGCGCGTGGCGATCGGCAAGCCGCAGCCCGATCCGGTATCGCGGCCGGTGGCGGTCGCCACGGCGGAAAGCGCTGCGGCGAATATCATCAAGCATATCGAAGGCGATTTACGGACCTTCCGGAAAGGCGATCCGGCGCGAAGGATCCTCCCCGGCGATCCTTGGAGTTTTCAAGCAAATCCAAATTCTATCTTATGCTCGGCGAAGTATTGCCCGGCACACGGCACTGAGTTTTGCCACGAATGGCAAGAGAAATGATTAAAGCACCTTTTGGCATGGCAGGCGCGGCGCGGCTTGGCTGGGCACGGTGCGGCGAGGCCCGGCATGGCGCGGCGAGGCAGGCGAGGCCCGGCATGGCGGGGCGGGACGTGGCCCGTCCAGGCGCGGCACGGCTTGGCACGGCATGGCAGGCGGGGCGGGGCGAGGCCGGGCGGGGCGAGGCCGGGCTTGGCAGGCATGGCAGGGTTTGGCTTGGCGTGGCACGGCCCGGCCGGGCAAGGCCGGCAGGGCAGGTCGGGGCGCGGAGTGGCGAGGCGTGGCTGGGCTCGGCAGGCAGGGCTGGGCTTGGCATGGCGCGGCTGGGCTCGGCAGGCATGGCTGGGCGGGGCGCGGCGAGGCAGGGCTCGGCGAGGCAGGGCTCGGCGCGGCAGGGCTGGGCGTGGCGCGGCAGGGCTCGGCGAGGCAGGGCTGGGCGTGGCGCGGCAGGGCTCGGCGGGGCAGGCTTTTAACTAGAGGAGAAAATTCATGCGCGGACAAGCAAACACTGGTAACGGCAAAGCGGCACGCGACCAAATCCCGCCACCCGCGCCGGCCGAGATCGACGCCGTATTGCAAAAGGGCAAGGTTGAAACAGTCGTTATCAGCCCACCCAATATGCAAAAAGCAGTGCTGCATATTCGCGGCCTCTCACCGTACGTGCAGCACAAATTCAGTCAAAAGGCGCAAGCGCAAATGGAGGAGACCCAGCGCGCCGGCACGCAAGCGCGCAGCCGTAAAAAGCGCGAGGCGCGCGACTTCGAATCCGGTTATCTGGCCGCCCAGCATATTTCTGTCGAAGGCTGGCGCGGGATCCCGGCACCCGCCTTTAGAAATGCGATGATTGACGCTTGTCGCCTTGTCGGGTTCGTAATGACCAAGGCGAAACTATCGGTTTTCGTCGAGGCGGACGGATACGACGCGAGCGACGGCACCCCGCTCGTTAAAATCATTGGCGTGCCCGAGATTCATAAAGGCTGGGGCCGCAATGCCAACGGCACGGCGGATTTGCGCTGGCGGCCATTGTGGCGGGAATGGGAAGCGAACCTTCCTCTGCGCTGGGATGCCGATCAGTTCAGCGCGACTGACGTTTTTAACCTGACAGCGCGCGCTGGACTGCAAGTCGGTATTGGTGAAGGGCGGCCATCGAGCCCGAATAGCTTCGGCCTCGGCTGGGGTCTGTTTGAGGTTCTCGCCTGATGACGGATCGCGAAGCGCAACTCCGCAGCGAGCTCGAAGACCTAATCGACGCTGACGGCCGGATTTTCGCGGCCGACGTTGTCGATTTTGCGGTTCGCAATCCGGACAGCGAACTTCACCGCCGCTTTCAATGGGATCAGGCAAAAGCGGCTTATCAGCACTGGCTCCATACTGCGAGGCATCTGATCGCCGTCTACGTCCTCGACGTGCGCGGCGAGCGGCGGACGATCTCGCTCACAACCGACCGCGTCAACGGCGGCGGCTATCGCGAGCGAGACGACGTACTGTCATCGGCCGAAATGCGGCGCCAGGCAGTGCAAGACGCGATTGCCGAAATTACGCGCTGGCGTGATCGCAATAATCACCTGCACGAACTCGCGGAAATCTTCGCCGCGATCGATCGGGCGACGACTGGACCACCGCCAGCGCAGACCCGTCGAATGCGCCGGCTAACGCCGCCCGAGGAACGGCCGAGCGCGTGAAAAAGACGTGGCATGACGAGGCTTGGCGGGACATGGCTTGGCTAGGCAGGGCAGGCGTGGCACGGCGAGGCATGGCTGGGCGTGGCACGGCGGGGCATGGCTGGGCGGGGCGCGGCGAGGCAGGCGTGGCACGGCGGGGCATGGCTGGGCGGGGCGCGGCGAGGCAGGGCTCGGCGAGGCAGGCATGGCATGGTTCGGCTTGGCACGGCAGGGTGTGGCGCGGCCGGGCAACGCCGGCTCGGCAGAGTTGGGCCGTTCAGTGCACGAGCGGTCTGGGCTTGGCAATGCAAGGCAGGCGCGGCCCGGCGGGGCGTGGCACGCCGTGGACAGGCGGGGCTTGGCCGGGCAGGGCGCGGCAGGCGTGGTGTGGCGGGGTTGGATGCGGCGTGGCACGGCACGGCGCGGCATGGCAGGGCGGGGCACGGCAGGCGGGGCAGGGCGGGGCACGGCGGGGCACGGCGGGGCATTGGCTGGGCGGGGCTAGGCGGGGCAGGCGTGGCACGGCGAGGCGCGGCGAGACAAGGCACGGCCGGGCGTGGCGAGGCCGAGCGGGGCGAGGCAGGGCTCGGCAGGCACGGCACGGCACGGCACGGCGGGGCAATTTGGCTGGGCGGGGCTAGGCGGGGCACGGCATGGCTCCGCGAGGCAGGG